>Ga0315553_10001400_pt1 | contig 20102 bp, 20 predicted proteins | sample SalMarSW160140MG_FD_203099 | JGI IMG/M metagenome (GOLD analysis project Ga0315553, IMG submission 203099) | Salt marsh sediment microbial communities from the Plum Island Ecosystem LTER, Massachusetts, United States - Salt Marsh Sediment SW1601-40 ... | reverse complement strand
TTCGCCGCCGGCATGTCGGGCGGCATCGCCTACGTCCTCGACGAGGATGGCGACTTCGAGCGCCGCTGCAATCTGTCCATGGTCGAACTCGAGCCGATCCCGAGCGAGGAGCGGGCCATGGAGCGCATCAGCCATCAGACCGGCGATCTCGAGGCCCACGGTCTCGTCGATCTCTCCGACATGACGCGCTTCGACGAGGAGCGCCTCTACCGGCTGATCGAAAGCCACCTCCATTACACCGGGTCCGAGCGCGCCCGTGCCATCCTCGCCGATTGGAGCGACTATCTGCCGAAATTCGTCAAGGTCATGCCGGTCGAGTATCGCCGCGCCTTGGAGGAAATCGCCCGGCAGCAGGTCCTCGACACCACGGGGCTTGGCGAGATCGAGATCGGCCTTCGCGCCAACGGCAAATAACCCGAAACCGAGCCGCGCTCCGCTCCCCGTCTTGCCCCGGGAGGCAGGCTTGGCGCGCTGCGGCTTTCCGGACTAGCCTGACGCGAAAGGTTCGAGTAGCGAGTTTAGACTAGGGTGCCTTGGCGAGAGCCGCCTGGCGCCGGAGAAGCGAACGAGCGAACGCGATGGGAAAGATTACGGGCTTCCTTGAGATCGACCGCGAGGACCGGACCTACGAGCCGGCCGCGGATCGCGTGCGCCATTTTCGCGAATTCGTGATCCCGGCGAGCGACGCCGACGCGGCCAAGCAGGCGGCCCGCTGCATGGATTGCGGCATCCCCTATTGCCACCAGGGCTGCCCAGTCAACAATCAGATCCCCGACTGGAACGACCTCGTCTATCGCTCCGATTGGCGTGAAGCCGCGCGCAATCTGCACTCGACCAACAACTTTCCAGAGGTGACAGGCCGCGTGTGCCCGGCGCCCTGCGAGGCTTCCTGCACGCTCAACATCATCGACGTTCCGGTCACCATCAAGACCATCGAATGCACCATCGCCGACAAGGCCTTCGCTGAAGGCTGGGTGCAGCCCGAGCCGCCGGAGACCAAGACCGGCAAGCGCGTGGCCGTCGTCGGCTCCGGTCCGGCCGGCCTCGCCGCGGCGCAGCAGCTCGCCCGCGCCGGCCACGACGTCCACGTCTACGAGAGGAACGCCAAGCCCGGCGGCCTGCTCCGCTACGGCATCCCCGACTTCAAGATGGAGAAGTACATCATCGACCGGCGCGCGGAGCAGATGGAGGCTGAGGGCGTGACCTTCCACTGCAATGTCAATGTCGGCATCGATATCCCCATCAAGAAGCTCGAGCGGAGCCACGACGCGGTGCTGCTTGCCGGCGGCGCCGAGAAGCCCCGCGACCTTCCCGTCGAGGGGCGCGATCTCAGGGGTGTGCACTTCGCCATGGATTTTCTGCCGCAGCAGAACCGCCGGGTCTCGGCCGAGCCCTTGGGGGGCGTCGAGCCGATCATGGCCACCGGCAAGAACGTTGTGGTCATCGGCGGCGGCGACACCGGCTCCGACTGTATCGGCACCTCGTTCCGCCAGGGCGCGCTCTCTGTGACCCAGCTGGAAATCATGCCGATGCCGCCGGAGAAGGAGAACAAGGCGCTGACCTGGCCCAATTGGCCGCTCAAGCTTCGAACCTCCTCGAGCCAGGCGGAAGGCGCGCATCGCGACTTCAGCGTCGCCACCAATCGCTTCCTCGGCGCCAACGGCGCGGTCCAAGGGCTCGAATGCCTCAGGCTGGACAGCCAGCTGAAGCCGGTGCCCGGCACCGAGTTCCGCTTGCCGGCGGAGCTCGTGCTGCTCGCCATGGGCTTCGTCTCACCGGTGCACGAGGGCATGATCAAGGACCTCAAGGTCGCCCTTGATGCCCGCGGGAACGTCAAGGCGAACGAGCTCGACTACAGCACCTCGCGGTCGAAGGTGTTCGCCGCCGGCGACATGCGCCGCGGTCAGTCGCTCGTGGTCTGGGCCATCCGCGAAGGCCGTCAGGCGGCGCACGCCATCGACAAGTTCCTGATGGGAAAGACCGATCTGCCGCGCTAGGCGTCAGCTTCGCGGCCAGGCGAAATCATCACCCCTGCCGGTCTTGGGCTTGAGCTGCTCCCCTTGAATCAGAACCCGGTAATAGGGCCGCTGCGTCAACGGCAGCCGCGGTTTCGATGAGGCCACGGAGGGATCGCCGATCGAAGAGATCGAGGCGAGCGCCGTCAGGCCATCCGGCAAATCGCTGGAGATGTTCTCGGCATCGGTGAGAGATGCCGCCGCCCCCTGCGGCGTCAGGTTCTGTGCGGCTTCCAGCGCCGTTGAGGAGATCACCGGGCGAACGACGTCCACCTCGCCGACCTTGCTTTCCTGAATTTCCGCCGCAGGCTGCTCGGTACCGTCTGTGGTCGTTGCCCCATCGCCTGGTGCCGCCTCGTCCGCAGGCTTTTCGTCGCTCTCTCCAGACTCGGAAAGCTGAGGTCCGGGGGTGACGGCTCGGCCCATCACCTTGGCCTGCTCGTCCTCGCTGCCGGCGAGCGGAATGTTTCGTTCGAGCTTGGCGAGGTTGAGGTCGCGGCGAATCTCCTTCTCCGGGAAGTGGGCAAGCTTGAGGTAGCCGCGCAGGGTGAAATGGACGCCGTCGTTATCCCGGAGCCTGCGGACCTGGCCCGCCATGTCCGGGCCGACGGCGCTGTAACGGCCCGATTCGTCGGTAAAGCCGCTCCAGGTGTCGATGAACTTGGCGCCGTTGATGAAAGTTTTCTCTCTGAAGATCTGGTTGAGATCCTCGGCGTCGTCGCTCTCGTCGGGACTGCGCATGATCGGTAAGCCAACCCAATAGACCGCGATACCTTTGCCGCGGAGCTTCCTGACGAACTGCTCGACCCTCTTGCCGTACGCCTCGTCCCAGGCGTCGGTGCCTGGCTTGATGACGTCCTTTCCGCTCTTCATCGTTTGCATTTCATTGTCACCGAACATCACCACGGCGATCTGGTAAGTCTGGTCCTTGAGCAGGTCATCGAGCGCGGCAACCCAGTCGTAGCGGTCGGGACGCGCGAACCCGCTCGAGGGCTTCGAGTTGTTCACCACCTCGACGTTCTTATCTTCCTCGAAGGCGCGATAGAGACCCTGCCATAGGCCGTCAGCGAGAGAATCGCCTAAGACGACGATGCGGTAGCGGTCCCCGCGCGGGAACGGATCGATATAGCTCCGCTGAAACTCGGCGCGTTGGGCGAAGGCGCTGGACGCAAGACCGGGCGCGAACAGCATGACGGCCAGCACGGCGATCGCGAGCGAAGCGAGGGCGCATCGCCCAGCCCCTCGCCGGCTGTGGTGAGTCATGGTCCTGCCGGTGTGTGTCGTCATCATCAACTGCCGTTCTGCCAACTCTAACCTTCCTTGCGCAAAAGCTCCAGGATGGTGCGGGTCGGAAAGCCGTCAACCGGCAGCTTCTTCTTCCTCTGATAGGCCTTCACTGCCTCGAGCGTCGCCGGCCCGATCACCCCGTCGATCTCGCCTTCCATGTAGCCCTGGGCCACGAGCAGCCGCTGCAATTCCATGCGCTGGTCGAGAGCGAGATGGTTCTCGTCCGTGGGCCATGAGTGCACGAACGGGCCGTAGCCCTTGAGCCGGTCGGAAAGATGTCCGACGCCGAGCGCATAGGAGGTGGCCTGATTGTAGCGAAGGATCGAGCGGAAATTGTTGAGCACGAGAAAGACCGGCCCATCAGCCCCGGCCGGAGCGAACAGCGAAGCCTTGTCACCGGGGCGCGGGAACGGCTCGCCGTTGATCCTTTTGATGCCGAGCTTCTGCCAAGCAGCAAGGCTCTTCATCGTCTTCTCGCTGATCCGCTTTGGATTAAGGCCTTTGGGCAAGGCGACCTCGTAGCCCCAGGTCTCGCCTGCGTGCCAGTTCGAGTGCTTGAGATAGCTCGCCGTCGAGGCCAGCGCGTCGGGGACGTCGTTCCAGATGTTGCGCTTGCCGTCGCCGTCATAGTCGACGGCATAGGCCTGATAGGTCGTGGGGATGAATTGGGTATGGCCCATGGCGCCGGCCCAGGAGCCGTTCATCTGCTCAAGCGTGATATCGCCCCGTTGCAAGATCTTGAGGGCAACGATGAGCTGCTGGCGGGCGAACTTCGCCTTGGTGCCGCTATAGGCGAGCGTCGCCAGCGACCGGATCACGTTCATGTCGCCTGGCTGCGTGCCGTAGTTCGACTCCACCCCCCAAATGGCGACGATGATGGTGCGGTCGACGCCATACCGCTTCTCGAGCGCGTCGAGCAGAGCCTTGTTCTGCTCGAGCATCTGCTTGCCCGTGGCGATGCGCTTCTCGGAGACGACGCGATCGACATATTCGCCGACCGGTTTCACATATTCCGGTTGGAAATTGGCGGCCTCGAGCACTTTTGGATCGGGCGTCATGTCCTTGAAGGCGCGGTCGTAGGTCGCCCGGGTAATGCCGGAGCGCTTGGCCACCGGCCAGAAGCTCTCCACCCAGGCCGAGAAGCTCCGCGCCGCCTGAGCTGGCGCCACTGCGAGCAGCAGCACGCTAACAAGAGCGGGCAATAAACCCAGGGAGTGAACCAATCGGCCGATTCGCATGGAGCGGAATTTATCAGTTGTAACGGGCAAAACCTTGGCAGCAAAACCCTGTCCTCAGGGTTTTGCAGCGCTTTCCGGGGCGCCGGCGCTCGCCTCCTTCATCACCGCCTGAACCAGACGCTGGCTCGGATAGCAGGTCAAGGGCAACCCGAGCTCTTTCTCTTTGGCGCCAATTGCTGCGCGGGTCTTGAAGCCAGCGAGGCCGTCGACCTTGCCGACGTCATGGCCTTGGGAGACCAGCACCTCCTGGAAGCGCTGAATGCGGTCGCGCGGCAGCCTTTCCACCGGCTGCCAGGTCCCGACGAAATCGACCGGGGCATTGGCCGAGATCATGTCGGCGACGTGGCCGACGAAGATCGCGTAGACGTCGGAGTTATTATAGAGCTTCAGCACCGAGAAATTGTTGGTGGCGAGAAAGGCCGGTCCCTTCAGGCCCGCCGGCAGGACGAGGAAGGCGGAATCTCCGAGCCGCGCCGCCGGGAACGGCCGGCCGCGCACCCGCGTCACGCCGCGCTTCACCCATTCGGAGATCGGCACCGCCTTGTCGGGCCCCTGCAAGGTGCAGTCGAAGCCATGAGGCAAGTCGATCTCATAGGCCCAGGTCTCTTTGCCGTCCCAGCCTTGGCTGTGCAGGGAGTTGCCCGCCGAGGCGAGCGCGTCGGGCACGGAGTTCCAGATGTCGCGCCGGCCGTCGCGGTCGAAATCGACGGCGTAGTTCTCGAAGTCCGAAGGCAGGAACTGGGTATGGCCCATGGCGCCGGCCCAGGAACTCTTCATCTCCGCCCGCGTGGCGTGCCCGGCCTGGAGCATCTTCAGCGCAGTGATGAGCTGCTGGCGGAATTCATCCGGCCTCCGGCCCATAAAGCCTTGGGTGGCAATGGCCGAGATCGCGTCATAGGGAAGCGCCGCGGTGCCGAAAGCGGTCTCGCGGCCCCAGATGGCGACGATGATGCTCGCCGGCACGCTATATTGCTTCTGAACCGCCGCCAAGGTCGGCGCGAGCTGTTTCATCTTGGCGCGGCCGGTGGCGGCGAGACCGGTCAGTGCCCGCTGACTAAAATAATTCGCCGGAATGTCGAACTCGGGCTGATGCCGCGGCTTTGGCGCGAGCGAGGCCGGCAGCGTCGGACCTCCCGGCGCAGCGGGGTTCGGCAGCACGAGATGCGGTAAGGACCAATCGAGCTTCAAGCCCTTGAGATTGGCATCGAAGGTCGCCCGCGTGACGCCGGCTGCTTCCGCGCCAGGCCAGAGCGCCTGGAGCCACTGTTGGAAACGCTGCTCGACCACGCGCTTATAGGCCGCGACGTCGGCGTCCGCCGCGGCCGTGCCGCGCGGCACCAGAACCGCCAAGCCCACCAGCATCGCCGCAAAGATGGCTGACACCGGCCCGAGCCGGAGAGCTCTACCCGTCATGGACTGTTTCCTCACGTCGCCAGCGATTCCTCCGCTTCACGGCAATTTTGGCGAGTGCATTTGGCGCTGGGAAGGCAGGATCGACACTTTCATCAACCATTGCAATTCGCTCTGCGCTGTCGGAAAGAGGTCCGTCCGCCGTCGGCACCCGAAGCAAATCAGAGGGTTGAATGGCCGCTCCCGTCCGCAAGGCCGTATTTCCAGTCGCAGGTCTTGGCACCCGCTTTCTGCCCGCGACCAAGGCGGTGCCGAAGGAAATGCTGACCGTGGTCGACCGACCTTTGGTGCAATATGTCGTCGACGAAGCGCGGGAAGCCGGCATCGAGCACTTCATTTTCGTCACCGGCCGCAACAAGGCGGTGATCGAGGATCATTTCGACAAGCAATATGAGCTGGAGCAGACCCTCGCGGAGCGCGGCAAAACCCAGGAGCTTGAGCTGCTCGAACGCGACCTTCCCAGCGCCGGGCAGACGAGCTTCACCCGGCAGCAGGAGCCGCTCGGCCTCGGGCACGCGGTATGGTGCGCGCGCGAGCTTGTGGGGCACGAGCCCTTCGCGCTGATGCTCCCTGACGTCTTGATGCTGTCGAAGGGCAAGAGTTGCCTCGCCCAGATGCTCGACGTCTATGCCAAGACTGGCGGCAACATTGTCGCCGTCGAGCCTGTCCCCGACGACGAATTGTCGAGCTACGGCGTGGTCAGTGTCGGCAAGGGCGACAGCAACGCCTTCCCCATCGATGGCATGGTCGAGAAGCCGAAGCCGGGCACGGCACCGTCGAACCTCACCATTCTCGGCCGCTATATTCTCCAGCCCGAGATATTCGATATTCTGGCCGCGAAAGAGAGGGGCACCGGCGGCGAAATCCAAATCACCGACGCCATGATCGCATTACTGCAGCGCCAGCCCTTCTATGCCGTGAAATGCGAAGGCAAGCTGTTCGATTGCGGCTCGAAGCTCGGCTTTCTCCTCGCCAATGTCGCCTACGGGCTGGAGCGCCCCGATCTCCACGACGTCTTCGCCGCGGAGCTCAAAAAGCTACTCCGCTAGCGCCATTTTTGGGGCCTTTGGCCGCGTGCAAAACCGCGTCTGGCGGTCCGCCCAGCCCCGATCTATGCTACATCTGAGGGACAGAGACAGGGGGAAGCGGCCATGGCTGTCGGTCTTAAGCGCGACCATTTTCCAGGCCAGGACGTGGGCGAGGCCTTAGCCTCGGCAACGCGGACGATAGAGCTCGAATCCCAAGGCTTGAGCGCGCTCGAAGCGGCGTTGCGCACCGACCTCGGTGGTAGCTTCGCGGAGGCCATCGCCATGATCGGCGCCTGCCGCGGCCGCGTCATTGTCACCGGCATGGGCAAGAGCGGCCATATCGGGCTGAAAGTCGCGGGCACTCTCTCCTCCACCGGCACGCCAGCCTATTTCGTACATCCGAGCGAGGCGAGCCACGGGGATCTCGGCATGATCACCGGCGACGACGTCATTCTCGCCTTCTCCTGGTCCGGCGAGACCGTCGAGCTCGGCAATCTCGTCTCCTATTCGCGCCGCTTCGCCGTGCCCCTGATCGCCGTGACCTCGAACGCCGAGAGCACGCTCGCCAAGGCGGCCGAAGTGGTGATCGCGCTCCCCCATAGCAAGGAAGCCTGCCCCCATGGTCTCGCGCCGACCACCTCAACGGTGATGCAGCTCGCGCTCGGCGATTGCCTCGCCATCGCGCTCCTGGAAGGCAAGGGCTTCACCGCGCGCGACTTTAAGGTGTTCCATCCCGGCGGCCAATTGGGCGCGCGGCTCAAATTCGTCAGCGACCTGATGCACAAGGGCGACGGCCTGCCGCTGGTCGGCGCCGACGTGCCCATGGCCGAGGCTCTGGTGGTCATGACCGAGAAAGCTCTCGGCTGCCTCGGCGTCATCGCCGCCGATGGCCTGCTTGCCGGAATCATCACCGACGGCGACTTGAGGCGCCATATGGGCGACGGCCTGCTGTCGCGCCGCGCCGCCGACATCATGACGCCGGGACCGAAGACGGTGTCGCCGGAGCTCCTCGCCAGCGCCGCGCTCGAAGTGATCAACGCCTCCAAGATCACGGCGCTGTTCGTGGTCGAAAACGGCAAGCCGGTGGGCATCATCCACATCCACGACCTGCTCCGCGCCGGCGTCGCCTAGCCAAAGGTGACGGCGCAATCAGTCGATCTGCTCGTCATCGGCGGCGGCATTCATGGCGCCGCCGTCGCCCGCGACGCCGCCGGCCGCGGCCTCGAAGTGATACTGGCGGAAAAAGGCGACTATGCCGCCGCCACCTCATCCGCCTCGTCCAAGCTGATCCATGGGGGCTTGCGCTATCTCGAGCAGCTCGAGCTCAAGCTCGTGCGTGAATCCCTGATCGAGCGCGCAGGCCTGCTCAAGACGGCACCGCATCTCGTCGCCCCGCTCCGCTTTCTGCTCCCGATTTATGAGTGGCAGAAGCGCCCCGCGTTCCTGATGTATGCTGGCCTCTCCCTCTACGATCTCCTCTCCATCGGCGACGGGCTCCCGCCGAGCGGGCGTCTCGACCCGGACGAAATCGCCAGCCTCCCCAGACTTCGACGCGAAAATTTGCGCGCCGTGCTGCACTACCATGACTGCCAGACCGACGATGCGCGGCTGGTGCTCGCGGTGCTGCTCGACGCGCGGGCCCGTGGTGCGGACGTCTTGAATCGGCGGACGGTCACGGCGATCGAGCCACTCGCTGACGGCTATGGCATCGAGCTCGAGGAGCGCGGGCTGAAGCGCCGCGTGGAAGCCCGCTTCGTCGTCAATGCCGCGGGTCCCTTCGTCGCCGAGGTGGACGCCATGAGCCACATCGCGCCGCCACCGCGGCCGCTGAAGCTCGTGCGCGGCAGTCACATCGTGCTGCCGATGCCCGATCCGCACGAGGCGGACGGCTACACCCTGCAAGACCCTGAGGATCGCGTGATCTTCGCCATGCCTTGGCTCGACGGCCGCTTCCTGCTGATCGGCACCACGGAGGTTCCGGAGCAGGGCGATCCTGCCTCTGCCGCCTGCTCGCCGGAGGAGCAAGCCTATCTGCTCGACGCCTATAACCGCTATTTCGCCGGAGCCGATGGATCCGCCACCGCCCGCGACGTGGTGTGTAGCTTCGCCGGCGTCCGCGCCTTGCAGGATCCCGGCGACAAGAAGCCGAGCCGGCTGACGCGGCGATCAGCGCTGGCGACGGTCACCAACGGCGCCGGCGGCTTCGTTACCCTCTATGGCGGCAAGCTCACCACCCACCGCGTCCTTGCCGAGCATGTGCTCGAAGCACTGCAACGGCTTGGCGCCGAAATTGGAGGACCTTGGACCAGCGGCGTCCCGCTCTATGGCGGCGGCGAGACGCGCGCCGTGTTGCATTCACTCGTCGGCCAAGGCCCTGCCGGTCTCTCCCGCGAGACCTGCCATCGTTGGGCCTTCACCTACGGCGACCAGATCGAGAGGCTCTACGAGGAGGTCATGCACGATCCGGGCTTGGCGCAAGAGATCGCTCCGGGGGTGCCGCTTGCCGAACTTGCCTACGCCGCCAAGGTCGAAGATGCCATGACCGCCGAGGATTTCCTCCTCCGCCGGACCAAGCTCCATCTGCTCCTCGACCAAGACGGTAGGGATGCGGTGGCGACGTGGTTCGCAGCCAACGCCTAACATGGCGTCCTTGCCCGGTGCGAGTAAAGTCGGTATACACAACTAAAAGTAGCAATAGCGGGAGGCCCGGGTCAGTGCCGGACTACACGGTCCACAAAGGCAAGTGGTACGTCGCCAGGCTGTTGCTCTCGGGATTCAACCGATTCGCCACCAATGCGATGGTGGCCGAGCGCTTGACCAATGCGGGCTTCACCCAGGTCTATGTGGAAGGGGCAGGACGGTCGCGTCTCGCCATCGGCTATTGGTCAGGCGAGGACGCGACGGCCGAAAGACCGACCGAAATTGTCGACATCATCGAGAAAGACGAGCGGCCGGGACCTCCGATCGTGACCTGAGAAAGCTCACGCGGCGCTAGCTGGTGTGACCTTCAGCACGGTGCCGTCGGCCCCTGTGACCTTGACCCGCGCGCCCTTCGGCAGTTCCGGACCTTGAACCCGCCAGATTGAGTCGCCGATCTTCACGCTGCCGCGGCCGTTCACGATCGGGTCGATGAGATCGAAGCTTTGCCCGATCAACTGCACGGCACGCTCATTGAGCAGCGGCCTCTCGCTCTCAAGGGGATGCTTGCGGAGATATTTCCAAGCGATCAGCACGGCCGTGAGCGACAACAAGCAGAACAAGACCAGCTGCCATTGCCACGAGATGTCGAAGCCGAAGGCGACGATGCCCGTGATGGCGGCGGCGAGGCCGAACCACATCAGAAAGATGCCGGGCGCCATCACTTCGAGCACAAGCAGGATGGCCGCGAGGATCAGCCAGTTCCAGGGCCCGAGCTCAACGAGCGTGCTCATGGAGGGCCTCCGTTACGCGGAGGGAACGGCGCCGCCAGGTCGAACGCGCGGACCCGTCGGCGGGGTTTGCTTGCCCGGCACCGGCGGCGAAGCCGAATTGCCGCCGCGGTCGCCGAAGGCCTCTCGCGCGATTTCGGCGACGCCGGCGACGGCGCCGATCACCGAGGTCGCCTCGATCGGCAGGATCAGCACTTTCTGATTCTTGGCCTCGGCGAGCGCCTTCAAGGCGCCAATATAGTTGTTGGCGACGAAGTAGTTGATGGCCTGCACGTTTCCTTCGGCGATGGCCTCGCTCACCATTTGTGTCGCCTTGGCCTCGGCTTCAGCCGAACGCTCCCGCGCCTCGGCATCGCGATAGGCGGCCTCCCGGCGGCCTTCGGCGGCGAGGATCTGCGCCTGCTTGGCGCCTTCGGCGGTGAGAATTGCAGCCTGGCGCTCGCCCTCGGCGACAAGAATGGCGGCGCGCTTGTCGCGCTCGGCCTTCATCTGCCGCGCCATGGAGTCGATCAAATCCCGCGGCGGCTCGATGTCCTTGATCTCTATGCGGGTGACCTTGACGCCCCAATTATGGGTGGCGTCGTCGACCACCTTCAGGAGGCGGTGATTGATCTCGTCACGCTCGGAGAGCAGCTTGTCCAGGTCCATGGAGCCCATGACCGTACGGATATTGGTCATGGTCAGGTTGAGAATCGCGACCTGGAGATTGGTGACCTCGTAGCTCGCTTGTGCCGCATCCAGCACCTGAAAGAAGGCCACGCCATCGACCCTGACCATGGCGTTGTCTTTGGTGATCACCTCCTGGCTCGGCACCTCGATCACCTGTTCCATGACGTTGAGCTTGCGCCCGATGCGGTCGATGAAGGGAACGATCAGGGTCAGCCCGGGACGAAGCGTGCCCGTATAGCGGCCGAAGCGCTCGACCGTGTAGTTCCAACCTTGCGGCACCACTTTGATGCCCGCGGCGAGCACAGCAATAAACAGGACCAGCAGGACGAGGACGAAGACATTGAAGCCGAGCATGGCACCCTCCTAGAGGTGTCGAACCAGCGTGGGGTGCTGGCAACAGGGCACGAGCCCTTCCTACGGCTGCCCTTACATGGGTGCCGGCCGCGCGAAATTTAAGAGCAAATCGTCCACCCCTAGCGCGGGATCAGTTTCGCGATCTCGCGGGCAGCGGCGCGCGCCGCAGCGTCGGCAGCCGCACCCCATCGCTTGCTGAGCGAGCCCTTGCGCACGAACTTCGTCTGCGACACGCCACCGATAGTGCTGCCGTCCGGCCCGAACACTGTCCAATCGATGCGGACGCGCTCGCGCCCGCCTTGGATCGCCGTCACCTTGACGAGGCCCTCGACCGAATAGACATTCGCGCCGAAGACCTCTGCTTGCTTGATGCCGATCCCTGCCAAGCGCTTGGCAAGGGCGGATGAGAGTGCCTGCTCGCCGTCGCCAGGAGCGCCGGCGACGCTGACGATCGCGAGCGGCGCTTCGGCTGGAGCGGCGGCCTCGCCTTGCTCAGGCTCGGCGCCGAACGCGCTCATCGCGCTGACGACCAGCACGCCAAAGCCCAGGGCAAGTAAGAAACGCCGCGTCATACGTGGCTTGTCGCAACAAGGATCGAACATTTTGATGCTGTCATGCCTCGCCCCCCGCGCAGCCTACACCGTCCCTAGATCCAGCCTTTCAGCTCCCGCTCGATCTGGTGCAGCAGGACCCGAATGCCGCCCTCGCTGTCATTGAGACAGGGGATGAAGGCGAACTGTTCGCCACCATTCTCGAGGAAGATCTCCTTGTTTTCCCCCGCAATCTCCTCGAGCGTTTCGAGGCAATCGGCGGCGAAGCCTGGCGTGACGATGGCGAGCCGCTTGACGCCACCCTTGGCCAGCCCCTCGACGGTCTCGTCGGTGTAGGGTTGGAGCCACTCCTCGCGGCCGAAGCGCGATTGGAACGTGAATCTCAGCTTCGCGCCGAGGGCCCCGAGCGCTTCTCGGAGCCGTTCTGTGGAGAGCGCGCATTGTCCGTAATAAGGATCGCCCTTGTCGACATAGCTCCGCGGCAGTCCGTGAAAGGAAGCGAGGATCACCTCCGGCTCCCAATCGAGCCTCTGAAAATGGGCTTTGATCGAGTCGGCGACAGCCTCGATATAAACCGGGTCATCAGGGTAGGCAGGCACCGTCCGCACCGCAGGCTGATACCGCAACTGCTTGAGAGCATCGAACGCCTTGTCGTTCACCGTGGCGGTGGTCGACGCGGAATATTGGGGATAGAGGGGAAAGATCAGCAGCCGGTCGCAGCCTTGCGCCTGAAGCGCCTCGATCCGCGAAGCGATGCTGGGCTCGCCGTAACGCATGGCCCAATCGATGACGAGGTTCTTGCGCGCAGCAAGGGCCGCGGCGACTTTCTCGCTCTGGTCGCGGGTAATGGTTCTGAGCGGTGACTCGTCGAGTTCCTCGTTCCAGACCTGCCGATACTTTTCTCCGCTCTTGGATGGCCTGATGGCGAGCACGATGCCATTGAGGATGAACCACCACAGCACCCTGTTGGTCTCGATAACCCGCCGGTCAGACAAAAATTCCTTGAGATAGCGGCGAACCGACCAATAGTCGGTGCCCTCCGGCGTGCCGAGATTGACGAGGAGGATGCCGATCTTGCCGGGCGCCACGGCGCCGCCGCCGCCACGAGACGCGCCCTGGCCTACGACCCGCTCAACGGGAGAGTTTTCATTCATCCACGGCAGCTCCACCTAAGCCTCTCGGGCTAGATAGAGCATCGCGACTGAAGCGCCTAGAGCAAGCCCCTCCCCGGGCGGCGAGGTTCAAGCCAAGGCCGTATGCCTCAATGCCGCGCCGCTGAGCGCTCGTCACTTTCCTCCCGCAAATGCATCAGCGCCATAACCAGAAGGTAGGCCAAGAAGGTGCGACCCTCGCCCTGGGCCTTGGCAATCAGGGCCTGCAAGGCATGGTCGAAAGTGGCGCGGTTCCGGTCCCGAGCAGAGGGTGCGGCTCGGACCACAATATCCTTGTCCATCATCGCGGTACCCATCGTGAGATTTTCTCGGCGGCCAAAGCGATATTGTCACGAAAGCGTGCCAACAGTGATTGACAGCAAACGCAAAGCACTTAACCTCGCCTTAGAAGCGTGCGGCAGCGGTAGTGCAATTGTTAGCTGCGGGACGGGGGCACGGATGGCTTCAGGCGCGATGCCTGACATAAACTGGATCTCATCCGACGAAATCGTCAGTGAGCACCGTGTCCGGGCATTTACGCTCTCCGGGTTGCGCGAGCTGCTGACGAGCTACGGCACCGACATCGGCCCGATCCTCGACGCGGCCGAGCTTCCGGCGGACGTCCTCAAGGATGATTACGCCTGGATCCCGCTCAGGAAGCTGGCCGATGTGCTCGCCTTTGCCGCGCGCGAAACCGGCGACCCCTACTTCGGTCTCAAATACGGCGAGGCTGCCCGCTTCACCATCAATCCACTCGGCTACCTCATGACCAACGCGCCCGATCTTCGCAGCGCGTTGCGGTTGTTTGCCCGGTTCCATGCCGTGCTGAACAGCAACACGGTCCGCTTTGTCGAGACCATCACCGGCGGAGGACGTATCGAGTGGTCCTACCCTGTCGGCCTGCCGAACACCGCCCAGCTCAGCGATTTCGTGGTGATGCGGTTCATCTCGCGCATCAAGGCCACGGCCGGCGACAGCTGGCGTCCCTTGGCGGTCGGCGTGATGCACCGCGCCCCGGCAGATCGCAACGAGTATGAGCGCAGGTTCGGACCGCGGATCGCGTTCGATCAGCCTGCGAACAGCGTCGCCATTGGGGCTGCAGCGCTCGCGCTGCCGACGCCGCATGCTGACCCGCAGCTGTTCAAGCTGATCTTGCGGTTCTGCGAGGACCAGCTCCAGCGGCAGAGGGATGTCGAGCACCCGCTCAACCGCATCCGCGAAGCCATGACCCGTTGCCTGCAGCAGGGCAGCTTCGGACCGAACAGCGTGGCTAAGGAGATCGGTGTCGCGCCGGCACAGCTGCATCGGCGCCTCAAGGCCGACCAGACATCCTTCCAACGCCTGCTCGACGACACCAGGCGCTCCCTGACCAGACGCTATCTGATGGAAACGTCGCTGAAGCTCACCGAGATCGCGGCGTTGGTCGGCTATTCCGAGCTCAGCGCCTTCAGCCGCGCGGCGAGGCGCTGGTTTGGCACCAGTCCTCGCAACGTCCGGCGCCAGGCGCCTAATCTCGACGTTGCGGCGTAACCAACGCCTGCGCATCTGCGAGAATTTCAGCGTGATCGAAGGCGAGGTTGAGGTTGCGCCAATCGCTGACCCACTCGGCGCTCGCCGCATCCGACCCAGACCGTGGGACGACCGATGCCGCGAGACGGGTGACATAGGCGATGCTGACGGTATGGCCGCGGGGATCACGGTTCGGATTGGAATAGACGCCGAGTAGCCGGAGGTCGTTGACCTCCAAGCCAGTCTCTTCCTCGACTTCGCGCCGGCAAGCGCTTTCGGTCGTCTCTCCCACTTCGACGAAACCGCCGGGAAGGGCGTAGGCACCACGAAACGGCTCGTGCCCCCGCCGGATGAGCAGAACCCTCGCCGCCGGATCGAAGATCACACAGTCAGTCGTCAGCGCTGGCGTGGTTGGCAATCCCATCGCTCATTCAACGCCGCAGCCAAGCCGGACGCTTAGCCTGATGTGCGGGGGCTTTGGTCTTCATTTGCCTCATGAGCTAGCCGCCGCGCCTCCTTCAACGCCATGCCAAGCAAATAGGCGAGGAAGTCGAACTTCGCGGATCGTGCCTCGCGCAGAAGCGCCGCGACCTGCTCGGCAATACGAAAAGCTGTCAGTTGTGGGACGTCATTGGACCGAACGGCGTCGGGGTCACCTGGATCACACATTGCAGCCTGCCGGTAGTTCTGAGGCCCCGGGTCCCCGCATCAACGTGTCCATCCGTGCCAATTTAGCCGGACAGGATGCGCCGCAGACAGCATTCCTACGCCTGGGCGTCCGGCCTGCCAATCGTTTTTTGCTGCGGCAAGACGCGCCGGCCGCAAGCTCTGAACCCCGAATGTTCACGAGCCCTCATGGTTGCGGCACGATCCGAAGATATGGCCTCGGCGCCTTCCATCCTTGCGGATAGATCTGCTTCGCCTCCTCATCGGACACCGAACCCAAGATGATCACGTCATCGCCCTGGTTCCAATTCACCGGCGTCGCCACCCGATGCTTGGCAGTCAACTGCATCGAATCGATGACGCGAAGCACCTCGTCGAAGTTGCGGCCGGTGGTCATCGGATAGACCAGAATCAGCTTGATCTTCTTGTCGGGCCCGACGACGAACACGTTGCGGACGGTCTGATTGTCCGCGGCCGTCCGCCCCTCCGAAGTCGAACCGCTGCTGGCCGGCAGCATGCCATAGAGCTTGGAGATCGAAAGATCGGGGTCGCCGATCATCGGAAAGTTGGGCGCGAACCCTTGCGTCTCCATGATGTCCTCCGACCATTTCGCATGCTGCGCGATCGGATCGACACTGAGGCCGATGACCTTGACCCCGCGCTTGTCGAATTCGGGCTTGATCCGCGCCATGTAGCCGAGCTCGGTGGTGCAGACCGGCGTGAAATCCTTGGGATGCGAGAACAGCACGCCCCACGAATTTCCGAGCCAATCATGGAAGCGAAGGCGGCCCTCGGTAGTATCGGCCTCGAAATCCGGTGCCGTATCGCCAAGTTGTAGTGCCATGATACCCCTCAAATGCTGTAGTCGAAGGTTGAGGATTGGACGTCCATGCGTTCAACCTCGTGCATTTCGGCCCAGAGATAAGAACTCATCTCGCTCATAATCGAGCGCGACCCGAACAAATAACGTTTCTGGCTGTCTCCGCAAGAGCGTCATGACAGCGCGCTCTCGAATTCGGGGCTCACGGCGATGCAAAGTTTAAGGCCCGAGGATGATCCTCGGGCCCTCTGGGTTTATTTCGCCGGGGAAGCGGCCGAAGTACCGCGAGCGCTTGAGCTCAGCGTTGCAAGTTGGCGATAACCTTTTGCAGCCTCTCTCTGACGCCGTTGGCGACGGTTTTGAGTCCCGGATTGTCGATCGAGGCCATCGACGCCAGCGGATCGATGGCGGCGACCTCCACCTTGCCGTCCCCCAGTTCCTGCACCACGACATTGCAGGGCAGCATAGTGCCGACCTTGTCCTCGACCTCGAGCGCCTCGTGCGCGAGTGCCGGATTGCACGCGCCGAGGATCTTGTAGGGGCGGAAGTCTACGCCGAGCTTCTTCTTCAGCGTTTCCTTGACGTCGATCTCGGTGATGATGCCGAAGCCTTCATTCTTGAGCGCCTGGGTCGTGCGCGCAATCGCCTCGTCGAATCCGACTGGCAAGGTGGCGCTGAAATAATAGGTCACGGCGCGCTCTCCAAATTTCCGGAAATTTCCGGAGTGTCACATCATGCCGGTCGAGCTTTTGATGAATTGGTCGGCAAGCTGCTTCTGCTCGTCGCTCAGGGCAGCATAAAGCGGCTTCAGCGTCTTGCCGACCGCCCGCAAGACATCGAGCCGCGCCATCATGAACTGCTCCTGGGCGTCGAGACGCTCGGGCAAGCTTGTCCTCTTGCCGCCGCCTTGGCCCATCATACCCATCATCGCGGTGCAGCGTTCGCCGATCGTCTTGGCGTTGGCCCTGACCGCATCGGCATAGGCATTCCAGAGCGCCTCCTGCTCGGGCGTAATCTTCAGCTCGGTTTTGAGAAAGGCGAGGCGGCCTTCGATATGGGCGATCATCTTTCCGCAGATGAAGCCGCTACGCCCCCCGCCCATCATGCCGCCCATCATCCCGTGATGGCCCATCATCATGCCCTGCCCCATCATGCCGCCGCCGGACTTCTGCCCCATCATGCCGGCGCCCGACTTCTGATCCATCATGGAGCCACCACCGGATTTCTGATCCATCATGGAGCCCCCCTGCGTTTGGCCCATCATCGATCCGCTGTCCTTATCGCTGTTATCCTGCGCGAAAACGGCGCCCGTCACTGCGAACGCCGCCAGCACTGCGGCAACAGTAACTGAGAAAATCTTGGTCGCAGTCATGGTCTCACTCCTTCTGCACTCGGAACAATCTTAGTCAGCCTGTTGCGGCGGGGTCGATGAGGCAAATCAACCTTACGTGCGCCTCGCCTAGAACGGCCGCGCCGGTCCCAACGAAGCGGCAAACAGAGTAGCGCCGAACAACAGGATCAGGGCCGATCCGCCGAGGGCGCAGGTCATCCACACGGCATTGGCCCAAGCGCCGCCCCCTCGTCCGAGTTTGAGCGCGAGCTCGCGCGAACAGAGCGCCGCCGTGGCCAGCGCAGCGACGGTGAGGGCGGTGCCGAACGCCATGGCGAAGGTCGCTGCCACGCCGGCCCAGAACAGCCCTTGGGTCAGAGCAAAGACAAGCACGAGGATGGCGCCCGAGCAGGGCCGTACCCCGACCGAGAACACTACGGCCGCGATCTTGCGCCATGACATCGGCCCGGACACTGACTGTGCATCGACGACGTGGTGGCAGACTTCGCCCTCGGCATGGTGGTGATGATGATGGCTATCACCACCAGGATGATGATCATGGTCGTGAGCGTGGTGATCATGGTCGTGGTGGTGATCGTGATAATCATCCTGCTCGGCATGAGGCAGAGCGACGACAGGATCGGCCGCCGCGTCCTGACGGCGGCGCCAGATGCGGACAAGCTGGGTCGTCAGCAACCACAAACCAACAAGCGCGATCAGGGCGTAGCTGACGCTTTCGAGTTGGAGCGTCCACGATTTGATGGCCATTCCGCTGGCGTTCAGCGCAATGGCGAGAACGCCGACAAGAGCAACAGCGGTCATGGCCTGCAAGGCAGCAGCAATGAAGGAGATGATCACGCCCCGCCGAACCGTTTGCTCATTGGCGACCACGTAGGAGGAGATGATGGTCTTGCCGTGGCCGGGGCCGACGGCGTGCACCACGCCATAGAGGAAGCTCAGCGCCGCGAGCCCCGCCGCGGCAGCAAATGCATTCTCGGTCTTGAGACGCTTGACGCCGTTTGCCAGCTCCCGTTGCATGGTCTGCTGCGTGTCGACCACCCAGCTGAAGAAGGCGCCGAAAAGTCCCGGCGCCTGCAACGGCGCGGCCTGCGGCGCGAAAGCCGACGGTGCTTGAGGGGAAGCGGTGAAGGGCGACGGCGCAGCGGACGGCGCGGTGGGGGGAGGACCGAAGGCAGACGGCGGGGCAGGGGTTTCAGCCTCGGCGCAGCAGGCGCCGACAACGAGCATCAGGCCGCCAGCTAGAGCGAGTCCAATCACTGCTCTCGTGATGGCACCTAGTTCGTGACGCATTTGATGATCGCCGTCTGTGCGAATTGCGAGCCGAAATTGCTGTTCGGCCCAAGCTGGCTGAAGAAGGCTTCGCTCAAAGCCTTGGCGTCTTCCTCCGACCCAGGATCCGGCAGCTTGACCGTAGCGCTGCATCCCTTGCCCGGTGTACCAGCGAGCTTCACCGGATCGTCCTTGGCAAAGCCGAAAGCCACAAAGAAGGATGGATCGTAGACGTCCATTTGCACCTCCCTTTTGGCTGGGTCGACGGGCGTCTCCAGGGGCAAGGTGAAATGCAGCGTGAGCACGCCCTTATCGTAGGTGAGCCAATAATCCACAGGCGGCTTCAGCGGGAGATTGTGATCCTCGTCGTCGCCAAAATGCACAAAGGTGAAGTAGTCGAAATCCTTCAATGAATCGACGTTGACTTTCGCCAGCGGCTCAAGCTCGGTCTTGGAGAAAACGCCGTCGCCGTTGGTGTCGAGCCCCTGCACGGCCATGGCGGTATAGAACTCGTCGAACGTCCAGGCTTGGCGAATCCCGGTGATGCGATGATCCGGGCCGAAGACGATCTCCGAGCGTACGGCCGCCCAGACATGAGGATGGGCGTGAGCGGGCGTTGCGGCAAGAAAAGCAATTGCCGCGCAAAAGAGCCCAACATTGACGTTGGTGCCCATTGCGATCCCTCCGGTTTCCCCGCTAGGGCAGATACAAGGCAAATATGGACAATTTAAGCTGTTTAGGGGCCAACGCTCCCTCGCCCCCTCCCATGTAAGCGGCTCCCCACCCTCAGGCAGCAAACATTACCGTTGCGGCGCTACAGAAAAGATCCATCCCGGCTGGTCTGGCCTCATCTGATCGGCAGTTCCTTGATAGTCCTGCACGTCAGGCGCCACTTGCAGCAGTCCCGTTGGTGTCTGATCATCGGGGTCGCTAAATCCTGCACTCTCGCTTTGATCGAACGGGCCTTGTGAATCCCTGCCGAAGGCCGCTGCGTCTCTGGGCACAGCTGCCCAAGTCACAAGTGCCATGCTGGATATGACGAGCCCCAGCGCCAATCTCTTCATGTCTGCCCCCCTCTAGATGAGTCGAATCCTGCCTCGGTAGCAGTTGAGTTCGACCGAGGTTCGGTGGTTGGCCTGTGACAAAGCGTCCACCCGGATAGAACCCGAGAGGAGGCTACAGCTACAAGAGTTGGGCCGAGAACTGACGCTCGAATTTTCGATCAGCTCCGCACCATTTCTTGACTCCCTCCCCGATTCAGGATTAGAACAAAACAGGAACGAAATTCGGAGTTTGTAACGTGCGTAACGACGTTCCAGAGGGCGAATCCATCGCTGCGTTTCCTCCTGGCGTCGA
>Ga0315553_10001398_pt1 | contig 20143 bp, 16 predicted proteins | sample SalMarSW160140MG_FD_203099 | JGI IMG/M metagenome (GOLD analysis project Ga0315553, IMG submission 203099) | Salt marsh sediment microbial communities from the Plum Island Ecosystem LTER, Massachusetts, United States - Salt Marsh Sediment SW1601-40 ... | reverse complement strand
GTTTGATAAATAGGCATTAATTCAATATTTTCTACTAACAAATCCCAATCTCCATCTAATAGTGCAGTAGAATTATTTGAAATATCCGTTTTTAATTTAAATAATATATTTTTCGGATTAACCCATAAAATCTTATTTAATTTTATTTGAGAAGAGCCAAATTCTAAATTATCTCTCGATTTAAAAATAGTTTTTTTCAATAAAAACTTAGTTTTATGAAGGACTCCCCATCCTATAACTAAAGTTTTACCCCATGTAGGATAATTTTCATAGAAATCAAATATTAATTCCCTAAGCCTTTTTTTAATTTTCTTTACCTTCATAATAATAGAATAGGATAAAAAGACAAATTAGATAAATTTTTTGTAAGATAAAATTGCTTATAGAGTAATACTACTTATCTTTATGAACATAATTTGTATATTATTATTTCATTGTTACTTTTTCCAATTTGTGTTGCTGCATTAAAATAAGAATGGTCTTTAATAAAATTAACAATTTTTTCTTGATTTAAGTTCTGATCATTATATTTATCAATAGAGATCCTAGATTCAGAAAAACCAACAAATAATTCTTTTACTTTAATCTTATTAATAATTTTCATAAATCTCTTAAAATTTTCATCTCTTTCATCAATAAATTGAGAAAAGTTTAGATTTAACGCAATATCAAAAAATAAATCTTTATTTGTGTTATTGTTGAGAAATTCATCTGAAATTATAGTGAAATCCTTATTTTCAATCTTTTTAATTTTTTTTAAGAAATAATCGGAACTCTGATCTTCTTCTATTGCATAGCAAATAAATCCATTATCTTCAAATTTATGGCAAAAAATACCCAAATTTGGACTTGTATCTAAAAAAGTTCCTTGAGTAACAGATTTATTCAGATTAATAATTTGAAAACAAGAATCATCATATAGAGAAGGAATATCTTGAAGATCGGGATGAGTAAAACAAAAATTTAACTTTTTTTGTGGAGATTTTTTAGAAAACTCAATTAATTCTTTTCGAAATTCTAACCATTTTTTGTGTCTTATTAATACCACAACGGGTATTTCTGGAATGTCGAGCACTTTTGCTATTGCCAATCTATGTTTTCCATTGATAAATAAAAACTGACCATCTCTATCAATAGCTGCAGTAATCTCATCAAAAACGGGAGTCCATTTTTTTGGAGCAAGCCTGTTTTTAAAAGAATATAACTCTTGCTGAGATTTATAACCATAATTTCTGATTCTTTTATATAATTGTTCTGTTAGAGTAAACCATTTATCTCTAGCTTTTTCATTTTTAAATGTCCATATTTTTTTCCCATTCTTTATTTTATCTGGAAGGATATAATAAAGTTTAGTATTATCCCATCTCTTTCCTTCTTTAAATATATCTTTTATCGTTTGATAACTGATTAATTCCTCATAAGGTCTCTTTGTGAAGTCCCAATCTCCATCTAGGATACGCATAGAATTACTCCATTTAAAAAATAGGTTATTTATTAAATAAAATTGAAATCGTTTAGGACTTACAAAATAAATTTTATTTAAATCTAATCTTCCATATTTGAATCGATAACTATACTGTAAACAGCTCGTAGATAAAATTAACTTTATATGGAAAAGTATTCTACCCCCAATTAAAACAGGTTTTCCAATTATGGGGTGTTTTTCATTTAATTTAATAATGGATTTACCAAGATTAAATTTTTTATCATAATTCATAATTCTTTTTTTTCATTATGGACTGTTATTTCATATTTATAAGTAAAAAAATATATAGTTGTCATTTAAACATTATAAGAATAGATAGCTAAATCTTGGTATTCATATAGTTTATTCGTGTAAAAATTTGGGATCAAATCATTATCAATATCAATATACTCTTCAACTTCAGTTCTCCACTCAGTAGATCTCTTTGATGATATAAAAAAAAATATCTTTTTCTTTTCTAAATGTTCTATCACTCTTAAATACCTGAAGATGTATTGTTCAAGTTTAACGTTTAGATCCCAAGAGAATTTCAATCCCGTAATATACACATTCCATTCAGAATCTAGCACTGATGTAAATAATTCCAAATAATAAATAAAAGATACATCATTCCAGAAATCGTAATTACCATACTCTGTACCATTAATCGTCAATTTCCACTGATTTTTTTCTAATCCCGAGTAATTATTATTTGTACATTCAAAATCGATTTTTAAGTCATACCATTTGTCGCTTTCAATGTCCACTATTTTTTCATCATCACTTCCATTAAAATACAAAAACGATTCATTAGTAAGGCAAAGGGAAAATCCGATTAAATCTTTTGATAGTGACGAATTTAACCAAAATGTTTTCGAAGAATTAGATGTTTTAAGTAAAAATTGAATCGACCCATTTCTTATCTCTGAGAGCAGATTTATATTTACTGAAACCTGACCATTGGTATTATTATCAAATAAATCAATTTCATAATTATCATGTGCTTCTAAATAGTCAATTGAACAGTTTGCATCCGTGTTATAGGAAATACCATAATTATTAAGGCTAGCGATAGCCATTTCGACCTCATCATTTATTTTATATGGATTATTTGTAGTTATCGGTTCCAGATATGATTTTATTTTTCTTCTATCCACTAAAATCTTTGAATTCCTTGGGAGATTTTCTGAAGTCCATCCTATCACTTGAATTTCTTCATCATTTAATGTTTGCCAGGGTTCATTATTTATGAACATTCCAGCGATAATTGAATTTGAAAATATTAAGAATGCAAATGCTGACAAGGAAATTAGCTTTAAAGTCATAAATGTTCTTTTTTTCTTCCTTACAATTGTAAATTTCGATGATAAGTACTTAATTAGGCTAATCAAACCAATTGATGCTAGTAATGAGATAGGAATTATCGAATAATACCAAGTTCTACTGAACCAGTATAAAAATGGAAAAAAATCAGGTACTTCTATAGGATTTAAAAAGGGATAAGATAACCAATTAATAAGAAGTGGAATTAAGGAGATAATAAATAAACAAATAAACCAAATAGATGTAATATAGAAGGTTTTTCTATTCTTTTTATAACATAGATAGGATAAAAAAACACCTAAAATTCCCGTGAGTCCTAAACGATAGTAAAATAAGTGTAATATATAAGTGAAATAGTATTGTGATCTAATCGTTCTAATCAAGTTCAGTGAAATTTCTAAAAATAAGAACCCAGAGCTAATTATAATTAAAATCACAAAAATTGATTTTGGGTTCACTTTAAATTTAAATTTCAGATTATTGTAAAATGAACTAAATTTATTAAAAATAACCGAAATTATAGGAATACTGGCAAATATCCCAATTAATGAAATAATTGTAAAGGTGAATTTTAATAGTGAATTACTTGGAAATATTATTAATTTACCAAAAAAATATGAAAAAAAACTCATAACAGAATTGCTTAATAAATCATTAAAAATCAAGTTGAAAAAAATAAAGAAACAGATAAAAAAAACAGAGAAATATAGATAATGTTTAAATTGCTCTCTCATATTTGTTAAAACCAACATTAAAATACAAATTAAAGATATCGCTGGTATTATTGGAAGATAATAAATTATGAAACCTTGAATTAAAAGAAAAGCACTTATAAAAAGTATCAATCTATCTTCAGTGGATCTTAATCTTTCTAAAATGCTTAAATTTGAATTTTTAAAGACAATGATAAATAACGTCATTGATGCGAATGCTAAGATTACCCCAAAACCTTTAAACCGTAAACTAAAAATACCATCATAGGTAAGGTAGGATATCCTATCAAAAACCACATAATTCTCATAAATTAAATATAAGCTTGAAAAAATTATAGCAAAAAAGGTTGCTAAAATAGCATATTTATCATTCATATCTCCTAATAGTGCCTTACAGAACAGATAAATTGAAGCTATAGAAAGATATATTAAAAAAAAATAAAGAACCATAATATTTATTGCTGGAATCCCACTTAGAGTGCTCAAACTAAAAGTTATATAACCCCAATAAATTGTGTAAATAGAAGATATATCTGTTATTTGGATATCGGGTAACCCAATAAATCTAAAAGTGACCATTGCTCGATAACCATCAACTCCAAATAGATATCTTGTATGTAAAATGATGCTCAGAGCGATGATTATGATAGAAATTGTTAAAAATATCATAAAGAGAGTGTTTCTGGATACTTTTACTTCTAATTTGTTGAAAATGTGCTTTATTCTAATATCCCTTCTGAATTTAATGATTTTAAATAGATGTAGAATAATTATAGTTAAAAATAATATTAATGAAAACCAATCTCTCAATGTACCTAATTGATCAAGAATAAGGGTAATAGTTCCTAAAAAAGTTAAGGAAATTAACGGGTAAAATACTATTTTAATAAAAAATGGTTCTATTTTTAATCTCTCATGGATTGTACTATTTGGAAAAAGTAAGCAGAAAATGCTGGATCCTGGAACAAAAGCGCACCCAATTACAAAAATTATTGATCTTATGAAATTTAGAAAAGGAATTTGGCTCCAATCTATTGCCGTCTCAGAAAATGTAATTGAAGGAATAAAAAAAGTGCAAATCATCAATATGATTAAAATTGTTGTAATAGTATTCTCACTAAAAACATTCAGTCTAAGAATTATCCTATTTTCACCATCTTTAATTAAATATAAGAAGAAATAAAAAAAACCAGCAATCAACAATCCAAAACCGATTAACAATATAATCGGAGCTCCATACCCTTCAGGTAAAATGTGAGTTGTATATAAAAAAGTGAAGAATAGCGCAATGAAACAAATAATATAGAAAGTAATTATATATTTTTTAGAAAGTTTCAATTTTAATCTTCGAATATTTCAATTATAGATTAATTTCACAGCAATATTTATTATATTATGATTTTATTCATTAAAAAGATTTTAACTAATTATAAATTGTTTATCGTTAATCTTTCAAAAAAGTTAAAGAAATTGATGTTCGATATTGTTTTGCAGGATATTTAGATTTTACTAAATTTTCTGTGCATGTATTCCAATCGATACCTTCTACAAGTTTAAGTTTAAGTTTTGATAAATTTCTTATAATTATGAGTAACTCTTCAATGGTATAAAAGTCAGCTCTTCTATTGTCTCTTGGTAAATTTTTAAGCATTCTAAAAAATTTTCGGAAGTAATCTGTTTTGATTTGAGATTTGAGATTTGATTTAATTGTTCCATATTTAATTTTATTAGTTTTTGTATCTGGCGTTATTACGGTGCCAATATTATTCCTCAAATTATTTCTTTTAGCTAATTTGTTTACTGTATGTAGAAATTTTTTAAAATATATAATATACATCGGTTTTTTTTCGTACTTTATTATTAATTCAGTAGTAAAACATAAAATTCCATTGTTGTTTAAATGATTTGCAATACGTTTAAACAATCTCTTTTTCTTTCTTAAGGAAGTATAAATATGTTCTAATGAAGAAACACTATATATAATATCAAATTTATCTAAATTAGCAAATTCTTTTTTGGATTTTAGATTTAAATTAATATAATTGATGTTTGGTTTAATATTCTCATAATGACAAAAAACCTCAGGTTTTTCATAAATATATTTTACTAAATCTGAATGCCAGTAATTTGGGGAAAAATATATATCAGAGGCATGAACTTCGGCACCTAATTTTGCCAACGTGAATAAACATGGTTCAAATCCTGCTCCTAATGATAAAATTTTTTTGTTTTCTAAATTATCATTAGAGAAGTAATTTATACTAGCAATTATTTGTACATATTCCCATATTCTGTGAAGTCCAACAATTTTTATGTTATCTGGATTTAAAAATACATTTCCGATTTTTTTCTTATCTCTCCAAAGGTCCTCACAGTATTTTTGGAAAAGAAATGGAATAGGAAAAGTTATCTGGTTCAAAAGCTGTAAATCTAAATCTTCGTGAAGTAATTTAAAATTCTTCATCCAATATTCACTTTTAAATGATTTAGCAGTCACACCACAATTAAAAATCATAATATCTTAAAGTTTTACTGTATTTCGTTAATTTAATGTTTAAAACCAATAATAATATATAAAGTTTTAAGAAAGATATTAAATAACCATATTTAACTTCTCTTATTGGTTTTTTTTCAAAATTTACTTAAAATAATTTATATTTTCTCAAATAGATATTCTTTTAATTCAACAATTATATTTTATATAACTCTTTAAAGACTGATGTTTCCATTACAAAAAAAAATAGTTAAAAAATTAATTAATAGCATTTCTAAAATACTTAAAAGTAAGAAACTTAATTCTGAAATCTCAGCAATATTTAGGTTAGTATTCAGATTTAACTTTATTTTTAGAAGATATTACCTTTTCAAAGAAAAAGTAAATATTAAATCATTAAATGAATTCTGGATGGTTCGAATCGGTTTTTTTAGGAATAGGAATTTTTTACCTTACTTGAATGTGGATCCATATTTGTTTAATAAACCTAATTTATGTTCTGATTTGAATAATCTTCCATTAAAAATACATACGTGTCAAGAAATTTATGCAAAGCATTTTTTTCTTTACTTTTCAACGAAAAAATTTGAGAAAGTTATTAGAAAGTGGAGAAAATTATTGATTCCGGGAGGATTATTAAAAATTCAAATTGAAAATATTGAAAATAAAGATAAAATAGAATTTTTATTGGAAATAATAAAAAATAAAGGATTTTATGTAATAAATCTTGACGATAAAGATATTAGAATAGATAACACTCTTACTATATGTGCTATCAAAGAAAATGTCTCAAAAAATATCCCCCATTTGCCAAAAAATGAAAAAATAAATGATATACATTCAATAATATCTCAAAATAAAGATTTATTTTTCAATATCAGTAAATTATGTATTTTAGGTAATGAATCAACAAGAGTAAAGAATTACTTAAAAGGTTTAAATTTTAAAAAAATTGAAATTCAATCAATAGACAATGTATCTCTATTAAAAGATTTCAATAGTGATTATTTTGATGGGGTTATTGTTGCGAATTTCCTTGAATTTAACAATTATTCTACATATCATGCAATATTCAATGAGATACGAAGAGTTTTAAAACCGAATAAACAAATTTTGCTCATTGTTCCAGAAAAATGCAATTACATTATAAGAGAAACTGTCACATACTTTAATAAAGGAATAATAACGCAAATTTTAGACAAAGAAAATTTTAGTATTGAATGGATTAGCTTAAATTCATCTCTCAAAATGATTCAGATATTGCTTTTAAATCAATTTGAAAACCCTGCTGAAAAAAAAGCAACAAAAGTTTGCTTACTAGGTAATTATACTTTGAGATACACTCATTTGAATAGTTCTTGGTGGGATGGACAAGTTCGGGCATTTGAGAAACTTGGATATGACCTTCTTATTTTGGATATTAAAGATCATTCTTTTAATTATTTATTAAAATCTATTAGGTTATTTAATCCAGACATCTTATGGACAGCTGGCAAAATTAGTATATCATTTTTAAAAGAAAACGCTGAATATTTTAAATCTTCAAAAATGACTGTGGTTTATTGGCTTTGGGATGTTAGAACTCCTATTAAATTTGACTTTAAAGGCGTGATTGATTACATGTTTATATCTAGTGTAGGAGAAATACAAATATATAAAAAAACTTACAATTTAGATAAGATATTTTTTATGCCAGCTCCTATTACGCCTCAAATTTTGCATAGAAACAAATTTATAACGGAAGAATTTGATATTGGTTTTACTGGCTTATTAGATCATTCAAGATATCACAAAAAACGAACAGAAATCTTAAATTTCTTGAGAGAAAATTTCCAAGTTAAAATCGTAAATAATGTATTCAATAATCTTCCAGAATTTTACTCAAGGTGCAAATTAATTTTTGGGGGTACTCCTGATTTAAGTTATTTAGAACTCTATTCTTCGAATCGGTTATACCTTGCTCTTTCCTGCGGATGTTGTTACATAACGAATTATTTTAAAGGTCTAGAAAAATTGGCTAAGAATGAAAAACATTTATTATGGTATGAAAACAAAAAAGATCTTTTGGAAAAAATCAAATTATATCTAAATAGTTACGAGCTTAGAAATGAAATTAAGAACAATGCTGAGAATTTAGCTAAATTCAAACATAACTACGTTCTCAGAATCAAAAACATGCTTGATATTATTAATCAAGATACTGAAGAATTTTATGGATTTATTGAGTAAATATATATATTATCGATCGATTGTAAATTTAATATTATGACTTACATTTTTAATACACCTTCATACAAAAGATTGCAATCCCATTTAATGCAGATTTATTTAGCTCTTAAAACTAATCCAAAAAAAATATTAGAGATTGGAATTAGAAACAAAATAGTTAGTTCTACTCTTAAAAATTATTGTGAAGTAATCACTGCTGATATAGATAAAGCTTTAAAACCAGATTTTATTTTGGATATATCAAATTCAAAAGATTTCAATCAATTCAACGACAATTCATTTGATTTGATAATTATATGTGAAGTTTTAGAACACGTTCCATATAATAACATTGATTCAATTTTAGAGTCTTTGAGAAGAATTACAAAAAAATATGTAATTGTTTCTGTACCCAATCAGAAAAATATCTACAAGTTAACCTTATTTAGAAGGGGATATGACAACAAAATATTTGCGCCTTATATCAGACTTCTAAATTTATTTATAAAAATAATTAATAGATTTGGCACAGTATTGGCTGATATTCATTATAAAATGATGAAAAGGAACCGTAAGTTTAAATTTGATGGAGAACATTATTGGGAGTTGGGTATTGAGAATTATACTATAGCAAAATTCGAAAAGCAGATTCAAAAATATTTTAAAGTAATTATGCAAGGAAGATTAAGAGAAAATTTTTATCATCATTTCTTTTTATTGAAGAAATGAGTTTCAATTACTTAATTGATTCAATATATTCCAATAATTTTTGTTTAGATGCATTTATGGAATATTTTTTTTTAATATTTGAAACTGCTGATTTATTTAATGAGAATTGGCCTTCCCGAACCATTGAAATCTTTTCAATCAAATCTTTAACATCACCAGTTTTAAAATATAAAGGGTAATCATTGAGAACTTCTCGATGCACTGATATATCTGAAGCAATAGTAACTTTATTGAGAAATGCTGCTTCTACTGGAGTCATTCCAAAACCCTCAAAAGAAGATGGATCCACATAAATCTTGGATTGAATTAATGATTTTAAAGCCTCAGTATGAGGTAAAGCAAAATGAGGGCAATTTAATTTGATATTTTTATCTTGATAAGGACCTATTATAACAATTTTTAATTTTAATTTTTTTGCTGCTTTTACAAATACCTCTTGATGTTTATGAGGGACAATCCTACTAATATTTATTGCGTCAAATTTTTGTTCAAGACTTTTTGGGAGGTTATTGATGATATCCGTATTAGCGCAAGGATACCAAACTTTAGTTTGAATTTTTAAATATTTCTTTATTAATTCTCTACTAAATTTAGAAAAAGTCAAGTTTAAATCTGCCTTTTTCAAGAATGTTCGATAGTTTTTCGTATAGTAGATATTGTTTGATAAATTCGTATTAAGAACTTTATTTTTAAATCGTGTTAAATTTTGTAATATGGGGATTTTGAAGGAAATTTCGCTTTTTTTGTTTACTATGTTATATAAATATTGGTTTTTATGGGTTAAGTGATATAATTCTTGCCTGAAATAGTTCATATAGGAATTATAATAATAGTTATTAAAAATTCTCCAAGGAGGAATATCAGGTGTAATAGTGATTAATTTAATTTTATTCTCTTTGATTTTTTTCAGTATTCTCTGAAGGGGGTAATAATAGTTAATGCTTTGAGATATTATTAAATCAAGATCTTTTGAAAACTTATTATATATCACACTGTGTCCATCTTGTTCAAGACTTTTTACTACTGGAATGGTGAAAAATGAGCCAAATAAACAGATATTCATTATTGAATCACTTTGTTAAATATAAAAGTAGTATTTAATTTTCCGAATAGGTTTTAAATAATTAATAATTGTAGAACTCAAATTAATACGCGGTTCTATTAAAAATAATAAAAGAAAAGAATTATGAAAAATATTTTAATTACGGGAGCAGGGGGATTCATTGGTTCACATATAGCTGAATTTTATTCAAAAAATGAGGATATAGAAGAGATCATTCTTATAGATAATCTTTCCAGAATGAAATTATTAGACAAGGAAGAAAAAAACGTACGATTTAATTGGGACTATTTATCTGGAATTGACAAATTCAAATTTTATGAAAATGATATTAGGGACTTTAATTTTTTGAAAGATCTTGTTAAAACTAAAGAAATTGATATTATTTTTCATACTGCAGCACAAACTGCCGTAACCGCTTCATTAACGAATCCCCTCAATGATTTTCAGAATAATGTTAATGGAACATTCAATCTTCTGGAATCTGCACGATTATCTAGTTCTGATCCGATTATGATTCTCTGTTCTACTAATAAAGTATTTGGGAATAATGTCAATAATTGTAGTGTGATCGAAGACCAATACAGATATAGCTTTGATAAAGAATTTTCATTTGGAATAAATGAAGATTTTTCAATTGATTTATGTGAACATACTCCTTATGGAACTTCAAAATTGTGTTCAGATTTATATTTTCAAGAATATGGGCAGATTTATGGTTTAAAAACAGGAGTTTTTAGAATGTCATGCATTTATGGCACAAGACAGTTTGGCGTTGAAGATCAAGGTTGGGTTGCACATTTTATTATCTCAGCAATTTTAGGAAAAAAAATTAAAATTTTTGGAGATGGAAAACAAGTTAGAGATGTGCTTTATATTGATGATTTAGTAAACGCATTTGACTCATACATAAAGAAAGCAGATCGAATAAAACATAATGTATTTTGCATGGGTGGAGGTCCTGATAATACGATTTCATTGTTAGAGTTAATAGCGCTTTTAGAAAAATTACTAGACAACAAAGAAATTGAATATGAATTTCAAGAATGGAGACCAAGTGACCAAAAAGTTTACATTTCAGATATTAGAAAGGTAAAATCTTTATTAAAATGGGCACCTAATATAAAGCCTGAAGAGGGAGTAAGTAAAATAGTTAAGTGGATTAAAAATAATAAAAATTTGTTCATATAATTTAAACTCTGTTAAACCTCCAATAAATACAGAGGGAAATTTAAATCATTACTTAAATCTAAAAAAATTCCTCAGTTTTAATTTTTGTTTTAAAAAATCTTGTAATATAGCTACTATATTAATAACTTTTATTTTATAAAGCATAGAGATAGCATTAAGTAGAATTACATATTTCATTTTTCTTTTATTTTTTATTAATCTTAATGCATTAAAAGGGAATGAATATCAACAATTCTCAAATATATTAAGATGTTATCAATAAAATCCTTGGATATTTTGGAGTATGCTTTTTGAGTACTTTTTTGAAATAGAGCAATTATTTCCTCATTTCCATTTACAAACCGAAAACCATTATCTGCTAATATTTTAGTTAGTGTTTGTAGTGTAAAATAATATAAATGTTCAATAATAAAAAAACTTAAAAGATTTTCCTCATGATATTGGATGTTCATCAAACCTGATATTAAAACCATTAAATATCCATCTTCTTCCAAGATTTCTCCTAAATCTTTCAAATAATTATCAGGATCATGTAAATGTTCTAAAATATGAGATGCTCTTATAAAATTAGCTTTTTTTGGATAATTTTTCAATTCATTAATACTTCCTTTTTTAAGGTTTAGCCCTTTTTTTATTCCATAATTTAAAAAATCCTCATTAATATCGACACCAAATATTTCAAATCCAGCATCTTTTAAGGTTTTCAAAGTCTCACCTGTTCCTGTACCAAAATCAAATATTAAACCTGTTTTTAGGGGGGTGTATTTGTTAATAAAATTTAAAATAATTTTACCTCTATCAATTTTTTTAATGTATGTTTGCTCAAAATAATCCATTTGTTTTAATTTTGAAAATCTAAGATTTTGAAGATCTCTCTAATATTTCTCATAAAAAATCTCAATAGTACCTTTAGAAATTCTCGGGTTTTCTCAAATTAATCCACATTTCAAGCATAAATCAAATCTTACATTAAATCCATGATAATCTCTTGTACCTATTAACAAGTCATTATTAACAGAACACCTACAGTTATTAGGTTCCCATTTTAAGATTCCTTTTTTAAAATCTGATATAATTTCTATCATAGCTTTTTTTTGAATCTTGGATAAATTCGGTGAACTCCTTCCGTTGTATCGAAATTTTTTTGATAAATAGATATTACTCATTTTATCACTTTTTTATGATATTTATTATAAATAAAAGTACTTTTCAAAAAAGTTTTAACTACTTAGTTTTATAAACACATCATCAAGATCTGTTTCTATTTCTTTAAATTTAGTTATCGGAAATTTACTAATAGCTTCAAATAAACTAGGATAATTACTTTCACTTCCTAAAACAAAAAAAATATTCTCATTTTCAACTTTAAGATCATCAACAAATTTTAGATTGTTCAAAGTCTTAATTAAATCATTTTTTCGATTATCCGAAACATTTATTTGAATTTTAGCGCCTGCTTTAATAAAATTTTTGAAATTTTCTTTAGAATCGACTTTTATAATATTCCCTTCTCTGAGGAAAGCTATTCTATCGCAGAGAGACTCAACAATATTCATTTGATGAGATGTTAAAAAAATAGTTTTATTGAATTTCATCAACATATCAACTATACTTTTTGCAATTTTTGGGTCTAATCCTAACATTGGTTCATCTAAAAATAAAATTTTAGGGTCAATTAATAGAACTCGTGCTAAAGCTAGTTTTACCTTCATACCTGCGGAATAGTTTTCAACATATTGATTCAACCACTCTGTTAAATTTAATTTCTCCGATATGTCATTGATTTTTTTATCGTAATCTTTTATATTATAGATTTTAGAAAAAAATCTTAGATTTCTATAGCCAGTTAGTCTATAATAAATCATGTCCCCTCCAAGCATTAAACCTACGTTTTCTTTAACGAATCTTTTGTTGTTTAAGATGTCACGTCCTAAAACTTTTGCACTCCCACTTGTAGGTTGAATTAAAGTAGTTAATATTGAAACTATCGTAGTTTTACCTGCTCCGTTTGGCCCCAGTAATCCAAGGATTTCTCCTTTTTTAACTTTAAAATTAATGTTATCTAAAGCCTTAATTTCTTTCTTTTTGCCTTTAATTTTATATATTTTTGTTAAATTAAATATTTCAATATCATATTCCGAATTGAAATTTTCATTGTTTCCCATTTTAATACCCCGTAATGCCATATTTCTTATAAAAAACATTGAATAAAACAACCGAAAAAATTGGGAGGAGAATTGTAAAAAATGACACCATAATTATGTGAAGTGGAGATAAGTAGGATATTGCCAAATTATAGTCAATACCCATCAACCAAATTATCCTTATAAGATCGATAAAATAGTATAAAGGATTCAAAAGAATAACACTTTGAACTATTTCAGGAAAAATTTGTAAAGGGTAACTTACACAACTTAACCAATAAAGAAATGTCAATCCTATTTTAACTATTCTATAAGTTCCTTCTCTTGTAACAATTAAAACCGCAACAATTAGCCCTAAACTACCAAAGAAGATTGCTAAACAAAAAAATAGACCTAAAACGATTAATAGATTTAAAATTGGAATTGGAAAAATAAATATTGTTAATACTAAGAAAAATGTGAAAGGAATGCTAAGTAATATCATTTCAGATATCAAAATTCCAAACAATAAAACATAGCGATTTATTGGAGCAACCATTAATGCCTGGAGAGTTTTCCAGAATTTTTCTCTAAAAAATAATTGGCGAAAATTCTCAACAATTCGACGGAGAAATTGTGTACAAAAAGCAATTAACAGGAATAGCAAATATGTTTCACCCGACCAATATCCAAAAGAATAATCTCCACTTATTGAGAAAATTGCTCCAAAAATTATCAAGGGCATAGCTATTTGAATAAAAGGATTTAAGAAGCTTGTGAAAAGAACTAATTTAAAGCGCAATTCAAAAAATACGTTTCTTTCTATTAAAGCAACCGTCTGTGTTACATTTCTTCTTATAGATTTCCTTGTTAGCATTTTATTGAGATTTTTTTGTATCTGTACTAATTTAAAATTGAATTTATTATTAACAAACCAATTTGTATTTTGATTTTATATTAATTTTGCAACGATTAATAATTTTATTCTTCAAAAATTCTTTTACATTTTTTTTCTTTATTATCAAATTTTAACCAAATTATGAGAATTTGTTGTTCTAAAGTATAGAAATGTGTTCTATGTTCTGATACTTTTATCCATTCTCTAAACCTAAAATAATTTTTAAAGATTTAACAAGGAAATATTCAAAAAATCATGTATACAAATCTTTTAAGTATATAAGAATTCTAAAAATTATGAATATATTACTCATAACAGATGACTTTTACCCAAATTTTGGAGGAGTTGCCAATGTGTTATGGAATCTTTATAAAAATTTTCAAAATAAAGAGCACAAATTTCTCGTATTTAACCCATATACTAAATGTGAAAATATTTACAAGGAAGTGCTTAATAAAAATTACGAATTGAAAGACTTAGCATGTTTTCTACGAGAGAGAGAGTTTTATTATTATGTAATTTATTCATTTTGGAAAGTTATTAGAGATAAACGCACTCCTTTTTCACATAGATTGAAAATTTTAATGTTTTTGATATTCAAGCCAAAAATTTTAATGAAGGTTATCAAAAATGTTTCCAATTTGCTACCTCATCTGAGAAAAATAAATTTTGACATTATAATTGGAGGGAATTCAGGGTGGATTTTTTCATTAGTTTTCATATTATCAAGATTTTTCAATAAAAAATTAATATCAATTGCTTACGGCAGCGATTTCTTAGTTCGTAATCCCTTATCACTAAAGACATTTTATTTTAGAAATGCGGAGAAAATTATTGTTATAAATAAACTAATGAAACAAATAATTAAAAAAATGCATCATCTAAATGAAAACCAGTTGGAAACTATTTTTGTAGGCTTAGATTTAAAAGAGTTAGAAGTAAAAAAATCAAAAAAAGAACTAAGAAAAGAATTTAATATCCCCGAGAATCAGTTTGTTTTATTAAGCGTTGGACGTCATGTTCCAAGAAAAAAATTTGATTTAGTAATAAAAGCCGTTAGCGAGATCAAAAAATTAAAACCATCTTTAAATATTAAATATATCCTAATAGGAGAAGGCAAAAACACTCTTTATTTAAAAAATCTGACAAAACAATTAAATTTAGAAAGTCAAATAGAATTTCTTGGATCCTGTGATTTAGAAAAAAGAAATAAATTCTATAAATTAAGCGATATATTTCTTATGCCTTCAATAACTGAAAAAGGTTCAATTGAAGGATTTGGCATAGTCTTCTTGGAAGCTAATTATTATGAAGTTCCTGTAATAGGAACAGCAACGGGAGGTATAGTGGAAGCAATTGTAGATGGCGAAACTGGATTGTTAATAAAACAGAACGATTTAAATGATTTAATCGAAAAGATATTGTATTTATATGAAAACGAAAATATAAGGAAGAAAATGGGAGAAAAAGGTCATAATAGAGTCATTAATGAATACTCATGGCAGAAGATTGTGGATGATTATATTCGCGTTTTTAAAAATATGTAATAGAAATAGAAAAAATTACTAAGAAATATCTTTCGCTAACTAATAAAATTAAAAATTCCTCAAAGATAATTATTATCGTGTCTTTAAAAAAGAAATTATTTTAAATGAAGAAAATGACTAATTATTTGGTTTTTATTCTTGAATCAATTCTAAATTGGTTGAATTCAACATCATTCATCTTTATTTTATGGATAATTATTTTTCTATACCACTTATTATTAATTTTTACAAGAGATATGAGATATATTAAAATTTTGAAGGAGTTTGATGATCCAAAAGAGATTAAACTTAGTGATTTAAATCAAATTCCTTTAATAAATGTTATTATGCCCGCGTGGAAAGAAGGAAGAACATTCGAGAGTTGTTTATTGAATATCTCTCGATTAACTTATCCAAATTTAAAAGTAATAGTAAATGCTGGGGGTTTAGATGAAACTCTTCAGATTGCTAATTCTTTCAGGAAATTTGAAAATTTCACGATTATTTATCAAGAGCAAGGAGGTGGGAAAATCAAAGCAATAAATGATTGTTTAAATTATGTCTCTAATGGAATTGTTTGTATATTAGATGCAGATGTTTTGCTTACTGATGAGTTATTGTTAAAGATGACATATCCGCTGATTAATGGTGAAGAAGACATTGTTATCTCTCATATTACACCCCATACTTCAATTCTTAATAATGATATTGTAAAGTATGCTTATGTAAATAGGTATTCAGAATTTAGGCACAAATTTACAAGATATACAAATGGATTTGCATCAAATGCTTGCATTAATTATAAAGTTATTAAATCATTAGGTAAGTTCTCAGAGAATAGAATGCTTGACGATGGAAGAGTAACTGGAATTGATCTTTCTTCGAAAGGATTTAAATCTTACATTTTAACTGATCATAAAATGCAATCATTCACATATCCAACTAGTATTAATAATTTCATTCATCAAAATCTTAGGTGGATTGAAAATTCTCTCTATTATTCAATTATAAATAGAAAATTTCAAATAATAAAATTTGTAGGTTTAACAATTTTATCATTTTTTATCTTGATTTTTCCATTTTTCTTATTTTTTAATGTTTATATCGTAATTATTGGAGTATTAATTCTTTTTAGCACATATTTGAAAAGAATAAGAAAAATACTCTTTTATAAATTAACAAATAAAAGTAATTTCATTAAATTTAAAACTTTTTTTTATATTAAACTAATTTTCTTTATTTATATTGATAATTTAATAAATATTATTGCTTTTTTCGAGACTTTATTTTACAGAAAAGCATATAAAAGAAGAAAAAATCTTTTACCATAATACAAATGTTAAACTTTTTATCTTTTAAGATAATAAATTAATATTTATGTAAATTTAATTGGTACAAATTGTAAAAGAATTTCAAGATTTTATTCAAAAATTATAAATTTTAAATAATATTAAATGGATTAATTAATATTCGCAAGTTAGAACATGACTCTAAAACAGATTTTAACCGAAATAAAAAAAGTTTTATCATATTCAAAAGCAAGGCATTTTATAGAGTTTGATGATGATATTTATTATGAAATCTCGGGTTTCAAAGCAAAGATTGTAAATTTTGTTAATCTCCTCTACAAATTAATTAATTTAAAATCTAGAAAGATAACTATTGGAGAAAGAATTGTAGAGATACCATTTTTATATAAAAATCTTGATTTCCATAAAATTAATAAAATTTTAGATTTAGGATGTGTAGGGAGTAAGATTTCTTTACAACTTGCCTCATTAGGGTTCAAGGTTGTAGGAATCGATTATCGACCTTTTATATTTAAACATAAAAACATAGAATTTATTCAAGGAAATTTTTTTGATATAAATTTACCCGCTGAATCATTTGATTGTGTGATTTGTATTAGTACCATAGAACATATTGGTTTACCCGCATATAATATTAAGCCATTTGAACAAGGTGATAGAAAAGCGATAGAAAAGATATATGAGCTTCTAAAAAAAGGAGGGAAACTAATTTTGACTGTACCTTTTGGAAAAGCAATAGTAAATCAGTTTGAAAGAAATTACGATCAAAAAACCTTGAATCAATTAATTAAAATGTTTAAAATAGAAGAACTTGAGATATATGAAAGGAGCAAAAGTGGTTGGATTTCGTCTCACAATTCTTCTAATAAATTTGAAAAAGTAGCGTGTGTTGTATGTGTTAAGATATAGCATGACTAATAATATTAAATATTATAAAGCTAAAGACAAAAAACTCTTATTGTTTTCAATAGTTTATCTAATTGAATTAAATTGATTAACTAAGGAATAGTTTATTATGAATAATTTCTATAAAGAATTAAAAAAAAGAATAATATATTTTCTTGAGAATCCAATCTTTTATCCTAAGTTAGTTATAAAGAAAACAAAGGGAAAATTAAGTACCATTCCTAATGTTCCTGTCATAAAAAAAATTAAAGATATAAATTTTATCTTCCCATTTTTTGATTTTGAGCCAAGAATGCCTGATTTATATTTAGGTGTGCATCAAATTAATGTAATTAGAGTTTTACATAAATATTTAAAAAAAGGAGATATTTTTATTGATGTTGGAGCTAATATTGGTTATATATCTGCTCTTGGAGCCAGTTTAGTCGGGAAAAAAGGAGAAGTGCATAGCTTTGAGCCTGTACCTATTTATTTCAAATTCCTTTCAAAAATGGCAAAACTCAATAAAAAATATAAAATTGTTGCCAATAACTATGCCTTAGGAGAAAATGTTGGTAGCGCTAAAATAAATGTCCCCAATATTCATAATATAGGTCATAATTCAATGGTTCCTGATTTAATAGAACCCGATAAAATTAAAGAAGCAATAAATGTTAAAGTTATTAGGCTTGATGATTATATTTATGGAAATAAGATTGAAAATGTTTCTTTTATTAAAATTGATGTAGAAGGTTTTGAATATCCCGTATTAAAGGGATTAACTAAATTTTTTAACAATGAATTAAATAATCTCCCACCTATACTTGTAGAAGTTAACCCTTCAGCATATCCTTTATTAGGTCTTAAATTAAAGAATTTGGCACAATTAATGTCAGAATATTCGTATAAAGCATACCTAATTTACAAGGAGCGCCCTATTGATGTTAAGAATCTAATGAGTACAAAAGACATCCTTTTTAAACAAGTTTAGCAGAGAGCTATAATTAATCATCATTTTTTATTTTAACATGTTCCCAAAAACTTCGAGGAACTATAATATAATTTGTACTTTTAACATTTTGATTTTAATGTAAATTATTATTCAGGATAGTTCTAGTAATGATCTATCCCGAAATCGAACAAATCTCTTAAAAACTTCTCGATAAAGTGCGTAATCTTACATCTTAAATCCATTGTTATTTTTGGATTATCTTCTAAAATTATGTCTTCATCATTTACTCGAAGTTTGCTTGGTGTATTTTTTATAACTCTTATTCTTAATTTTAAAAATACATTTTGTTATCTAATCATATTATTCAGTATTTCATTCTGAATTCATTAAAATTTTACTTTTTTTTTAATGAAAGTCCAATTGAAGTTCCTAATATATTTGTATAACTTGAAATACATATATCAGAATTCTCAATTAATTTTATATAATTAAAATCAGGTTCACCAGGAAATAGATCCTCATTTCTTCTCCCTATAAGCTCTAGTCCATTTGTACTAATTAAATTAGCAACATTAATGTTAGAATTGAGAGCAATATTAGTTCGTGGAATAGCATAATCTACTGTAATTACACAAATGCCCTCAGGCTTTAAAACCCTCATCATCTCTGCTAGCATTTTACGTTGAATACTTTCATTACAATGTTCAATAACAGAAACACAACATACTCTATCAAAAGTGTTATCATCGTAACTTATTGATTCTCCTCCCTCTTTTCGATATTCAATGTTGCAATTAAAAAGTTTTGCTAATTTTCGATTTATTCCATGCCATTCAACATTTTCATTAGGATCAATTGCATAAACATTACATCCTAAATCGGCTAGTAAGAATTGGATGGGGGATTTACCACATCCTACATCTAATATTGACATACCTTTTTTTAAATTAAGATTAGCGAGAATCCAAGGGTATTCCCAGAATTTATTTGGTCCAATTGGACCGGTTCCTATATAACATTCTAATCTATTCATGATTTTTTGAAATCGAGAAGAATTTTTCTCTGAAATCAATGAATACGAGTTTTGATATTTAGTCTTAAACGAAATATTGGATAATGTCAAAGGATTTCTTGAAATTAGAAATGCAAAAACAAGTTTACGGAGTATAGGAATTTTTGATAAAAAACCCATTTTTCTTAAATAATAATCAAAATCAACCATTATTTTTATCAGATTGTTCCTTAATAAATGCTGTTCGCTATTTC
>Ga0315553_10001397_pt1 | contig 20145 bp, 15 predicted proteins | sample SalMarSW160140MG_FD_203099 | JGI IMG/M metagenome (GOLD analysis project Ga0315553, IMG submission 203099) | Salt marsh sediment microbial communities from the Plum Island Ecosystem LTER, Massachusetts, United States - Salt Marsh Sediment SW1601-40 ... | reverse complement strand
TCGGCGCTGGACGAAGCAAACGCGCAGCGCGCCGAACTCCAGACCAAATTGGACGAAGCCACGAGCGAACTGGACAGCGCAAAGCAAGCGGCAGAGAAGGCGAACGCAGAGCGTGCCGAGCTCCAGACCAAATTGGACGAAGCCATGAGCGAACTGGACAGCGCAAAGCAAGCGGCAGAGAAGTGGGAAGCGCAGCGCCCTGAGCTCCAGACCAAATTGGACGAAGCCAAGAGTGAACTGGACAACGCAAATCAAGCGGCAGAGAAGTGGAAAGCGCAGCGCGCTGAACTCCAGACCAAATTGGACGAAGCCAAGAGTCAATTCGACAGCGCGAAGCGAGCGGCAGAGAAGTGGAAAGCGCAGCGCGCTGAACTCCAGATTGAGTTGGATAAGACTCGGTCCGAGGTCAAAGTGGCCCAAGCCCAGCTTACGCTTGGGCAACGGAGCGCTCAGCGTGCTCAGCTGCAGACAAGTGCCGAGCTCCAGACTGAATTGGGCAAGACCAAATCCGAGCTTAAAGCAGCTCAAGCTGAACTGGCCGTCGAGAAGGCGAACGCTCAATGCCATATGTTCAGCCCCGGACTCGCCGCCGCGACGATCAAGGCTGGTGATCTCCGGATGGCGCAAGGCCATCCCGTCGCGGCACTGAAATGGTACCGGGATGGTCTGGCTGGTGCCGACTGCGTGGCCAAGGCTTGGCAGCAAAATCTTTCGCTGTCTTACGGAAAGGTCGGTGACGTGCTGAAGATGCAGGGCAAGTTCGCCGAGGCCCTGAAATCGTACCGCGACGGTTTGGCTATCTCCGAGCCCATGGCCAAGTCCGACCCCGCAAACATAGCCCGGCAGAGCGATGTTTCGGATTTATACAACAAAATCGGCGACGCGTTGAAGGCGGAAGGCAATCTTGCCGAGGCACTAAGCGCTTATGAAGAAAGCCTGGCGATCGACGACCGCCTTGCCAAGGCCCACTCCGGCAATATCGATCGCCAACGCGATCTCGCGATTAGCCAAGGCCGCGTCGCGCGCGTGTTAGCTGAAACTGGCGACGCTTCACGCGCGCTCGAGATGTTACAACAAGGGCGCGCCATCATCGTGGGGCTTAGGGAGCAATCACCGAATAACGATCAGTTGTCTAAGGACCTCGTGGAATTCGACGATGGTATAGACAAACTGGAGCATACAGATATCTCTAAGGCTGGGCTAGCGAAGCCGCCGCAGCAAACTGAGCCATGACATAACCAGTAGCCCGCTCTCAGCCATTCGCTTAACGAGCCCACCGCGCTTCTCGCCAAGGTGATGCGCGTCTCCGACTGTTCGCTTCTTTCGCGGCAATGCCTTCTCAGTTTTGTGAAAGCTGCGCCGCCGCCTATTGTCCGCCCGTCCGGCCTGCTAAGACCTTGGCGAACTGGTGGTTAACCTTCTAGGCCAATTTGAATGTTTCTGACGTTTAGGCAACTACGGGTCTAGCGCAGCTGGTAGCAATGCACCGTGATGCTTGGACTGCGAGTTACGTCGTAACTTGCACGACACTGCATGAGATAAGGCTCATGCTGATGTCGCAATAGAATCATCGCTGACTCGACGGCTGGCTGATTGGCCGACGCGTAGCCAGCAACCTGCCAACCACCCTTTAAGAGCGTCTCGATTGATATATTGTCTTCGCCCAAAGCTGGACTAGCCAACGACGCTACCACGGCTGCTATGCTTAGGAGTTTCATGAGACTTTCCTCCTCTCTTCTACAGAATCTGGCGCGCGACGGAAGCTGATTGGCAAGACTGCGATCTCCGCTAGGGGGCGTCTCGACGACTTTGATGTTCTTTTATTGGGGGGTTGGATTGCGCCATTGAGGTAGCCCTATGGCGCTATTTGCGCAGTAGTTCCCGATCATTAGCCTACTAAGGCTGTGATGACAGACTGGAGGACGCTTATGCCTTTATCCCCAACCGAAAAGCCGCAAGGACGCAACTTTCGAAGAACACGCCGAAATGTGATCGCGATGGCGGGCATTCTCGTCTCGACGGTCGTTGGAGGCACAAAGATGGCTCGCGCCATGGGTGGCTGGATTGAAAGACGTGGTCATGGTTGTCTTCTTTTTGGGACGAAGATCCTCACTGACGCGGGCGAGACGGCAGTCGAGAGCCTTAGCGTAGGGGATATGGTGTCCACTGCATCCGGAGAATTGCGGCCCATTAAGCAAATCCTCAATTGGACGGCCGAGCGCGCACCCAATCGAGATTGGACTGACGAAGTGGCGCCCATAAAGATTTGTCGCTCTGCGCTTGCCCCGAATGTACCCTGCCGCGACCTCTATGTCTCGCCGGGACATTCTCTCTTTCTCGATGGCGTGTTGATATGTGCTAAGGGGCTCGTGAATGATCGAACAATTGTTCGATGCTCCAAGGTCGGGAAAGAAATGCTCAGCTATTACGACATCAAACTCGAGGATCATCAAATTATTATTGCTGACGGTGCGCCGGTCGAATCATACCGTACAGACTCAGTATCACGTCTCGGGCCAGACTGGCTCAATAGCAGAAGGTCTGACCTAACTTCGAGACTAAGGAGCGCAGTTTCACCTTGGGTGGATAGACGCACGGTGGCAGACAAAGTTCGTGACCGCCTTGACGAACGAGGAGTTTGTGATATCGCGGCTTGAGGACTTTGGCCGCATCCATCGTGCCTTTCGCAAGTCCCTAAGGGTCATTGCCGGCCGTTAGTGGAACGTCGACCCCGAGCAGGTGCAAGGCCGTCGCGTGGGAGCCTTCTTTGGGCGTCTTCGGCCCCGAGGATCGTTGCCATCAATCCACAGGTCGCGGGTAAACGAACGCTGCCGGCTACTCCTGTCGCCGCTCTAGCCTCCTAGCCTGCGCGTTGCTCGATCGCCCTTAACAGTGCCCGTCGTTCGCTGCTGCCCAATCCTTCGCGTTCACTAGTTCCGTGACGCAGGAAAAATCGTCAAGGCTGTCAGTGGATAACCCTAGAGCGAGTGAACTCTTCTATGCGCTCCGGTACACTCCTATAAATATCGTAGGCGATCTGATCGGATAGCTCTTCGCTTTTCCTCATAGCTTTCTCAATAAGAGCTATGTCTGAAGGAGACTTGACTTTACCGGCGGCCTTCTCAAGCAGCAGGTCTAGAGAATGCTTCTTGAGGAGAGCGTCATAGATGCTCGCGACAAATCGTTCCAAGTCTTTGTCAAAGAGAAGTCGCATGTCCAACATTGCCTGGGCGAAGCGGTCGATATCGGTATTAGAAACTGTGCCGCGAGCGCGCACGGACGCCCCTGCAATCTTAAGCTGCTCGTAGGCAGTGTGCTGCCTTCTGAGGAGATCTCCCTCGGTGAGCCATAGGCTATACGCGATATACATGGAATGGCTGAACACAATATGCACTGCGGAGAGTACGATCTTAATTAGAACTAGCGGATCCATGACCTCGCCCAAAACAATGAGAAAGGCTCCTAATCAAATAGTCTATTTGGAAATTTGGTTAAGATTTGGCCTGGAGCATGGTGCATCGGATGTAACCCGCGAGACCCGGGCGGGTTCATGCATCGTGTCCAGACGTCGAAGATCTGAGAGGATAAAAGTGCTGCGCCAGGTTACTGGGTGGTATCGACTCGACCTCCTCGGCTGGCAAAGATAGGCGTCTGCCCAGATTGGCCTGCTTCGGGCCATGGGGTTGAGCCTAGTTCCAGAACTCCGAAAACGGGCAGTTCCGAAGATCAACGTCTATTTGGAGTAACCACCTTTGCGCCTCCGCCGCGCCAAAATCATCACCACATGCCGGGGAAAAGCCGGCTATGCTTTCACTCAATTGTTGTATCGGGCCTAGTTTTTTAGCTTGATCGCAAATCGGGTGTCACAACGGCTAAATGAGTGACCAATGAAAACTCGTGGATACCAATGGCTGAAGCGCCTTTGGGACCTACCCCCCAGTCGCAATCGGTTCCTCGTACTGTTCCTAGTCACAGGAATTATTGGACTGCTAGTGATTAATTTCGGCCTCAGGGCTGCAGAGGCGGCGAGCACGGGTCCGTCGGAGTCGGGCTTGGCAGGAACTCCAGGAGACGAGCTGAGCGACTACCGACTCTCACCGGGCGATCAGGTCGGACTTCTTGTACTCGACCAGCCGCAGCTTTCTGGTGATTTCATCATTGACGGAGGCGGAGGTATTTTGCTGCCTATAGCCGGTAATGTCAGAGTTAGTGGCCTAACTCTCGCCGAAGCTCAAAAGGTCATTCACGATCGATTCGCGGACGGCGTATTGGCGAGGCCGGCCATAAGCCTGCGTATCAGCAAATATAAGCCGATATTCGTCACAGGAAGCGTCAGGAAGCCAGGTAGCTATACTTTTATATTTGGCGAGTCGGTGAAGGCGGCAATTGCGGCAGCGGGTGGCAAGGGACTGCCCCTCGCTCAACCAGAGAGTGTCTCTGTATCGGAATTCATTGAGGCTCAGGAACATGTGCGTCAGCTCGAAACAGAGCAGGCCACCTTGCTCATACGCAGAGCGCGCCTCGAAGCCCAGCGCGATGGACGCGAAAATTTTTTAATGCCTCTGCTCGTCGGACTCGACAGCCATAGCATTAATGCTGATCGCGTTTACTCTGCCGAAAGCGACGCGTTTTCGAGGCTTGAGGCAGCGTATCATGGTCAAATCGATTCTCTACAAGAGCAACGGCCACGCGTTGAAGCGGAGATCAAGGCCGTGACCGATCAAATTGCCAAGCAAAGCGAACGTCTCGGCATCGTTAACAGTCGCCTTGGGGAGTTGGAGTTCGCGTTCAGCAAAGGCCTCTTGCGCAAGGACGTGCTGATTAATCAGCGTATTGAGAAGTCTCTCGTCGAGGCGCAAGTCTCGAATTTGGAGGCACAGATTGCGCGTTTGCATCAGACCATGGGTGACATCGACCTTAGGCTGCGTGGGTTCAAAGCCGACTTCGAGAGGCAAACTTTGGGAGAGTTGCAGCAAGTTTCCCAGCGCCTGCGAATTGTGGAGACCAGCATTGGTCCGGCGCGAAGGCTGCTGGCGGTGAAAGCCGAAGCCGCAAGCGACGACGCTGACGAAGAACGAGAATACACGGTTCTCATCAGTAGGGTGGGTGACGGCCATACGGTCACGTTCCAGGCGACTGAAGATACCATGCTTTCGCCGGGTGATGTTGTTGAAGTCAAAATGAAGCGTCGAGTCTCGGGGGACGGATTGCATACTGAAACGCAAGCGATGCGAAATCTGAAGTCATTTGGTGCGGTGGCTGACAGTGGCGAGCCTGCATCCCACTAGGGGAGTAAATTTTGTCGGTCGGTTTCCGCTAGGGATTCAGGGGTTTGGGTCTGGCAAGTTCTATTGTCGGTTGGTTTAGTTACCAGACAGCGCCGTAACTGGCAGCAGCAGGAGTTCCACTTGGTCAACCGCGAAAGCAACCGAAGCCAACGCCTTGGGGGCTTCAGGGCTAAAGTGGCAATACGAGGCTATCGGGGTGAAAGGACAACAGCGTGGGCGCTGTTGTGACCATGGGTGTACCGCAAAACTAATGGTCTAGTGGGAAGCTCCATACGTGTCGCGAGCCTTAGTGCGTAACCTTATTGTGCCGGCTGAAAGCGTGGTTACGCAGAATGCATCGCTTCGTCAAGGGTAGCGGTGTCGCCGTTACGAACTGGTTCTCTCGGGTCGATGACGGCAACTTCTGGGATAGGAACTATGAACTTACCACCCCATGTCCCGATATGGCTCATCTGCGTTACGACTTCTTGCTTGAGGTTCCAGGGTAGGATCAAAATGTAGTCGGGCTTGGCCGCGTCGATCGCGTCAACATGCTTGATAGGGATATGCATGCCCGGCGTATAGCGGCCTTGTTTGTAGGGATTGCGGTCGACAGTGAAGTCCAAAAAATCGGTTCCAACTCCACAGTAATTCAGCAAAGTGTTGCCTTTACCCGGTGCGCCGTAGCCACAGATGCGCTTGCCCTTTTCCTTGGCCGCTATCAAAACCGCGAGCAGATCGCGCTTTGTACGCTGCACACGGTCAGCAAAGTCCGCATAGGCCGACAATGTCTCAAGGCGTGCCTCGCCCTCGCGCGCCAGCATGGCGCCGACCCGTGGCGAGATCGGATGCGAAGAGTTATCGTGGGCAAGATAGATGCGCAAGGATCCACCGTGCGTCGGCAGCACTTCAACGTCGATTGGCATGAGACCGGTTGTGGCCGCGATGCGCTTTACAGTGACAAGTGAGAAGTATGAGAAGTGCTCATGATATATAGTGTCGAATTGGTTTTCGACGATTAATCGCTCGATATGTGGGACTTCAATGGTGGCGACACCCTCAGGTCCCAAGAGACAAGCCATCCCGGCCACGAAATCATTGAGCTGAGGTACCTGCGCCAGGACATTATTGGCAACGATTAGGTCTGCTCGACCATGCTCACTGATGACTTGTCGCGCGGTTTCGGTGCCAAAGAAGGCGGTCAGCGTTGGGATTCCCCTTGCGCGGGCCGTTTTCGCCACGTTGGCGGCAGGCTCAATGCCAAGTACATGCTGCCCGAGCTCAAGGAAATGCTGCAAGAGGTAACCGTCATTGCTGCCGAGTTCAACGATGAAGCTTTCTGCCCCAAGACCGAGGCGGGCCTTTATCGTTTCACAGTAGCGCTTGGCATGCGCCACCCAACTCGTCGAGTAGGACGAGAAGTAGGCATATTCGGTGAAAATGCGGGCGGGGCTTACAAACTCCGGTAGTTGGACGAGCCAGCATGCGTCGCACACGCGGACATGTAGCGGATAGTAAGTTTCCGGCTCGCCAAGCTGAGCGGTGGTGAGGAAGCTCTCGCACAGCGGAGACATGCCAAGGTCAACGAAAGTATGCTCTAGCGCCTTGCCGCAATGACGACAGCAAAGCACTTCTGTCACTGAGACTTCAGGACGCGCTCCATCCATTCTTAAAGATTCCCTAACAAGAAGGGTTGAGGCTGCTATGGGCCACTTGTAGCTAACAAGCCGGACTGACTCTGCGGGGAGACGCCGTGCTCGACAACAGTCGAAAAGGGGTACCCACTTTTGGTTTGACCACTAACCTTCGGTGTTCTGCACATAATGCAAACGCGTCCTTTATAGGGCTCGCATATCATCCAGGTGGAAGGGTGCAGTTAAAACGGATGGTTAGGTAGCCAAGGACCAGATATGTTGTCGATTTTGGATATGACTCGCGTAAAGAGCTTGCTCTGTTTGGGCGCCCACTGTGACGATATAGAAATCGGTGCCGGCGGCACGATCATGCGTCTCATAAAGGCCTTTCCGCAAATTCAGGTGAGGTGGGTCATTCTTGCCGGGGAGGACCCCATAAGAGTGGAAGAAGCGCGCCGGTCGGCGCAGGTCTTTTTGGCAGAAAGCGGCGCGAGCGAAGTCTCGATCTACGGGTTCCGCGATGGCTTTCTGCCGTTCCAGGGCGAGATGGTGAAAGAAGTCTTTGAGGATCTCAAGTCCAACTTCGCGCCAGATCTTATTCTAACCCATCATGACGACGACCGGCATCAGGACCATAAGCTTGTCTCACAGCTGACCTGGAACACGTGGCGTGACCACATGATCCTGGAATATGAGATCATTAAGTATGACGGCGATCTCGGACGACCCAACTTTTACGTGACGCTTTCAGAGGATATTTGCCGAAACAAAATTGCCGGCTTGCTGGAGGCGTTTCCATCCCAAACCAAGCGTCAATGGTTTGACGAGAAGACGTTCTGGTCACTGTTGCGACTCCGCGGTGTGGAGTCCAATTCTCCCTCGCATTTAGCGGAGGCCTTTCACGTGAGAAAAATCGTGGCTTGATCAGTCTGTTGGGCTCAAGGTCTGGACCCAAGGTTTACCTCCAAAGGAGTATGCAACAGCCCTAATGCACGGTTCGGGTTGAAATATAGCCTGTGCCACATTCTGTAAGCGAAAGCCATTTCTATGGATGTCGGCAACAGGTCAGGACTTGCACTATGAACAATACCATTTATTACGATTCCAGGGCCTCTGACGACGAGAGACGCTTGGCGCTCTATGAGGGTCAGCTTTTCGTCTTCTCTCCCCGTGCAAGTGTTCTAGATTTCGTAAAGTTCGCACGTTCGATGATCGAAGAGTCGTTCGGCGATTTGAATCCTCGTACGGCCCAGGATCAGATGGATGTGGAACGTTATGCCGAGCTCCTTGGCAAATTAAAGCCCATGTTCATTCATCATCCCGAGTCCAAGCGGTACTTGCAGGCTATCTTGGAGGATTTAGGCTGCGACCTGGAGCTGACCTATTTTGATGTTCCCAGGCTGCGGACCTCGACTAGCAATGGCTACCTCACCACGGGCATCGCCTATGCGTGGCACGCGCATCGGGATACCTGGTACTCGGCACCTCCCTCCCAAATTAATTGGTGGCTGCCGATCTACGAGCTCGACTCCGAAAATGCGATGGCATTTCATCCGGGCTATTGGAATAAGAGCGTAGCGAACAGTTCCGCAGGCTATAATTATTACACCTGGAACAGGTTTCATCGTGGCGAAGGGGTCACCAAGCTGACCAAGGAGGACAATCGACCTCTGCCACGGGCGACGGAACCGATCAAACTCGATCCGCAAATCCGGCTCATCTGTCCGGTAGGTGGCATAATCCTATTTTCGGCAGCTCAGATGCATTCTAGCGTTCCTAACACGTCGGGACTCACACGCTTCAGCATCGATTTCCGGACAATTCATCGAGGAGACGCAGTTGCGAAGAAGGGCGCTGCTAATCTCGATGCCGCCTGCACCGGTACCGTGCTGCGCGACTTTCTGCGGGGCACAGACTCGGCTCGGCTACCGGATGATGTCATTTCACTCTACGACGACGGCACTCCGGTCGATGGCGATCTGATCTATACGCCGGAGAGCGCTTAGACTTCGACCACTTGATCAGAGGGCTGGAATTTGCCGCTCACATGAACCGACTTTGTGAATTTGTCTGCGACGTTCCAGCTATTGCGTGCCTAAGGAGGTTGAATCCGCGCCGGACGGTTGCGTGGCGGTACATTTACATTGGCACACTTCACAAATCGGATGCTGAGTTGCTAACTACGATCCACGCAAAGGAATTCGGCATGACACAGGCTCCGGCGTTGTCCGACCTGACATGCTCTTCTCCCCGAGAGCGAGATTATTCCCGATCTCAAGCGGTTCGACATCGGACACACCATGTCAGCCCCGGGGTGGAGGGGTTCCATGCTGCGTGACGCCAGTGAACCGTCGAACGACGAGCAGATCGAGACTGATCTATGTATCGTGGGATCGGGCCCGGCCGGAATCTCAATCGCTCGTGAGCTGCGCGGCAACGGCTATCAAATCTGCCTCCTTGAGAGCGGCGGCCGGCATCCGGAGCGCCGGGCACAACACCTAAACCGTTGTCAGAGCACCGGCTACCCGATCCAGCTCTCTCTATCCCGCGCGCGTACGTTCGGGGGCACGTCTCGATGGTGGTGGCCCGAGGGGACCTGGGCCTCCCGTCCCCTGGATCCGATAGACTTTGAGATACGCCCGTCAGTCAGGTACTCGGGCTGGCCCTTCGACCGGGCTCACCTCGACTCCTTCTACGAACGGGCCCACACGGCTAACGAGCTAGGGCCCTTCGACTATGACCCGGGGAACTGGACCACAGCTTGTACTCCCGAGTTGCCGGTGGCCGGCCCAGAGATTGAATCAACGATGTTCCAACACGCGCCCGGGACCTTCGACAGCCGCTACGACGAGTTGGTTCGCTCAGAGGACGTGACCCTCTTCCTACACGCGAGTGTGACCGACCTTGTCCCCGACAATGCCTACCAATGCGTCCAGCGCGTCGAGGTGAGGCGTGACGACGGCTCCAGTTTCTTCGTGCGTGCCAGGATCGTAGTGCTCGCTGGCGGAGGGATCGAGAACCCGCGCTTGCTATTGCTGGGCCAACAGGCCCGTGGGCGCGCTCTTGGCAATAACCACGACCTGGTGGGTCGCTTCTTCGCCGAGCGCATATCGACCGGCAGCGGATTCATGCTTGCGGCTCGACAGGAGGCTGGCTTCTACGACTTCCACGCCGCAAGGGGCACTCACGTCCAGGGTGCGCTACGGGTTGCCGAAAAGGTGCAGCGCGAGCGAGGGCTGCTCAATTTCGTCTTTTTCCTCCTTGATCGGCCAGCCCCCGTTATGAGCCCGGCTATCCGGTCGATCGCAACCTTGGCCAAGGAGACCATGCGCAGGCCACTGCGGACGGACCTGCCGTCGCACCTGGGTAATGTGGCCACTGGCCTTGGCGACGTCGCCGCCACGCTGCGGACCTACCTGCGTTGGGGGGCGCCGGCCAAGCGCGTTCTTATGATGTGCGTGCAGGGTGAGCAGGCCCCAAACCCGGACTCTAGAGTGACTCTCGGCCAGCGACGGGACCGGTTCGGGCTTCCGGTCGCCTGTATCGACTGGCGCCCCAGCGTGGGCGTACGCGAGTCGATCCGAGCCTCGCAGGAGGTAATCAGTGCAGGGCTTCGAGCGGCTGGGCTTGGCCACGTCGAGGCTATGCTCGGCGATGAGCACCCGCCGGCGCTGCTCGAAGGCAACTTCCACCACCTCGGTGCCACCCGCATGCATGATGACCCCAAGCAGGGTGTGGTGGACGCCGACTGCCGCGTCCACGGCGTCCACAATCTTTACATTGCGGGCAGTTCAGTGTTCCCGACCTATGGGGCCTCAAACCCGACTTTGACTATCATGGCCCTTGCGCTGCGCTTGGCCGACCATCTCAAGCAGCGACTCGCCGAAGCGCGAGGAACGGCAACGGCGGTGCCGATTCCCTCAAACAGATCCGACCGCTCCCGGATGGGGGCCACACGCGAGCCAAAAAGCGTTGGGGAGGAGAATGTCATGATCCCCAAGAAGTTCCACATCCGCGAGATCATTCAGCGACGACTGCGCGGCTCTAGATGATTGTTTCGGAGTGCCGATCACATGTGGTCCCGGGGCACGACCGCGCCAAATTATAAGGAACTCACCAAAGAGGTACCACCAATCGATATTCCGACTAAGCGGGAGCTTTGGACTACAAAGGTTGGCGGTTGCCCAGAGGGCCACGCTGTAATGATAAGTGTGCCCGTAGTCTTCTACGCGCGTTTTCAAGCAACAGGTCGGGGCTAATGGCTGAAGACACCGGTGGCGCTAATGGAGTGTTAGGCACTGCGGATGGCCGGGCACAATCAGCTAATATCGCGGCTATGGGTGAATGTGCGCACACTGACTGGACGATCGAAGAGAAAGCAAATGTAAAGCCGTCCGCAAAGATGCTCCGCACCGTTTCAGGGGCTCATGTATGTGCTCTTTTAGATCAGGCTGTGGTCAGCGGCGCTAGCTTCCTGACAATGATATTGATTGGCCGATGGACCAGCCCTGCTGAACTTGGGCTTTATGCAATCGGGGTTTCCATACTGATATCATTGCTAGCGATCCAGCAAACGCTGATTTCGCAACCCTATCAGGTGCGGCGATACTGCCCAACTGCAACGGCTGCTGAGCATGCGGGTGGCGCATTGTTACAGTGCGGCCTGCTGGCGTTATTAGCTATAATGCTCCTCACTATTGCTGGTTCAGGCCTGATCGCGAGCGGCGCAAGACCGGAGCTAGCCGCATTAACTTGGACGCTAGCAGGCGCGGCGCCGTTCGTCTTGTTGCGCGATTTCGGCCGTAGTTTTGCTTTCGCACGCCTGCGTACGAATTGGGCTTTGCGGCTCGATTTAGCAGTAGCAGCGGTCCAGCTGGCCACGTTGGGCTGGCTTGGATGGACCAAGAGCTTGTCTACTAACGCCGCCTATGTCGCCATTGGTGTGGCGTGCGCGTTGCCTAGTCTCGTATGGCTTTACCGTTCTCGCGCTGACTTTGACTTCCGCACGGATCAATTTCAAGCGACCATGACACGTAGCTGGAACCTTGGAAAATGGCTTTTTGGGGTTGAAAGCACCAGAGCTCTGCAGGGATATCTAACGCTTTGGCTGTTGGCGTGGTTGGTTGGCACAGGAGAAACTGGAATCTATGCCGCGAGCGCGAGTATCGCGACACTCCTCAACCCTCTGATTTTCGGATTTGGCAACATCTTTGTGCCAAAGGCTGTCTTGGCTTTCAAAGAGCGAAGCATTGCGGGATTGCGGCGGGAAGTCGCTCGGGATCTGTTGCTTCGTGCCGTGCCGATGGCCTTGTTTTGCTTCTTGGTTTTGTTCGGAGGCAGCGAGTTATTGCACTTATTCTATCACAGCGAGGATTACGGGGGGTACGGCCAGGCGATTACGGTGCTGGCGTTCGCAAATCTAGCCCTGGTGATCGGTAGCCCGGTTTACATGGCGCTTTTAGTCATGGAGCATCCCCGCGAGGTCTTTCGGACTGAGGTGCTGGCGGCGGCGCTAACCGTGGCTCTCTTCGTGTCACTCGTAGGCGAACTGGGTTTGCTGGCAGCGGCCTACGCGTGCTTGGCTGGCAATGTGGTTAGGATGACAGGATGGTGGCTAGCGTTCGCAGTGCTCGCCGCGACGCATGGAAAGAATGTTCCGAAGAGCGACGAACCCGACCTATCGTATGGTGAGGCGTCGTGAGATGGCAAATCTAATCTTAGGCTCTAAGGTGTTCCCGACAACTGCGCAGCTGCTTTCCAGCTGGGCTTGTGCCTGATGGCCCGCAACGATGCGCGGTAAATAATTGTCGCACCGATGCCGATGCCGAACAGACACCAGAACCAGATACCAAAGACCGGCCCCTCCAGCGACACGCTAAATGATCCGTCGATAATGAACGCCGTCGCATAGCAGAAAATGAGAAGAAAGAAGTTGGCCCAGTCCTTGTCATTGGTCAAACGCGCTCGGAACATGTTCACGAGAAGCATGGCGCTCCAAGTGCTGAGGGTGAGTAACCAAAGCGCCAAGCCTGGAACACCAGTTCGTGCAAGGATGGTGAAATGACAGCTGTGCGGGCTCCGCAACGGAGCGGTTGGATCATCACCAACAAGAAAGTTATCGGCTTCTGCTAAATTGATCCCGAAGCCCCTGCCTGTCCAGAAGTAAGAGCCATGGAACGTATAATTGAAAATTGTGTTCCACCACTCTTGCCGCCAAAGCTTTGTTCCTTCGAGACCCTTTTCGGCGCTAAAAATACTTGTAAAATTCTCGACCAGTTGGCTTGCGCTGAAGTCGCGGCCGTCCCAGGTCTGCGTGGTCGGGACTGATAGATCGAACACGTAGGCGAGGGCGATTAGGCCTACGGCGGTAACCACAATTAAGCTTCCTTGGCGCCATCTTCCCGCGCAAACTATAGCAATGGTGAAAGGGATTCCGATGGCGAGCATGGATCCTCTACTCCGCACTACGATTAAAGCTATTCCGATAATGAGAAGTATTATCCGGGCTCGGTTTGCTCGCATGAAGCCCAGTAACATCATAATTGCCGCAGCACCAAGATGAACTCCCACAGCACCGAACTTGATGTATCCACTATCAATTACACCTGTCATTCCGGTGGCGAAAAGTACCCCAATTACGATCGGCGTCAAAACAATGACAATGCTTCCGATGGTGCGAAAAAATGGCAAAATGAGCTGAAGCCTCTCCGATCTTTCGCAGAGGAGAGCGGCAACAATGAAAGCAAACGCGCCATAAGCAACGATTACGCTATCCCTCAAAGTGGCGATTCCGAATTCATGGACATAGGGCAGTGCACAAACGATAATGGCCCACCCTCCGAGCAGCATGAGCATCATGCTCGCCGGCGTCGCTAAAGCAGCCGCGACGCACCTTGATTTCATAAATGCAATTATCCCGAATATGAGAAAAATATCCCCTATGTACAATGGAGGGATGCTGATATAAGCAAATGCGTTTTGGCCGACCGCATAGCCGGCGAGCAGTACGCCAAGTGCAACAAAATAATAATCGGTAAAAGTATAACTTGTGACGTGGCGCCGTGTGTCGCTTGGCCTCATGGATCTAGTCTCCGGAACCAAACAAGGCTTATTGCCTCTCGATTAAAATGCTGAAGAAAGACATCATACTAGTGACTGTCTTCGCTGTGGGGAGAAGCTCTAAGGGGAAAGTGAACATCGTATCTCTGGCGCCATCGCCCTTAAGTAACTCAGATGCGGGCAGAGCGCTAAGAAAGGCAGAATTTGTTCATATCTGGTTGGGAGCTGGGGGCGCTGCGAAAGAACGCCAGTGCGACGCTTCCCCCCAGACCGACAAGCAAGGCGGCGCCGATCAACAACAGGGCATTCGGACCGGAAGGAACCGCTGGGACAGTCGCGAAAACCACGTTCGTACCATTGGCGTTACGTTCAATCTCCTCGGTTGTCTTGGCCATCTGTAGACTTAAGCGGGCATCTGCGGCTTGCACGCGCCTCTTGTCCTCTATGATCTTTGGGTGTCGCTCGCCGAGCGAAACGAGATCTGTCGACAAAGAGCTTTGAGCGGCATGAAGCCGCTGAGAGAGATTCTGTAGGGTAATTGTCTGCAGAAGCTCCGCAACAAATGCATTAGTTATGAGAGCTGCGAGCTCGGGGTTCCCCGCCGTATAATTGACTACGATTAGATACACCCGGGGCTCCGTCCTGACCGATAAGCCACTCAACAACTTCCCAGCAGCCAAGTCTTCCTGAAACTCAGGAGTCTTGACGACGTCTCCGTAAAATTGAGCCTGTAACCATGATAAAATCGGATTTTCCTTTATCACGGGACGAATTCGCTCGAGACCGAGGTCTTGCACAACTCTCTGGGCGATTGCTTGTGATTGCAGCAAGCGCGATTGAGTTTCGACCAGCATCGAAGCATCTATGCCGACCGCGTTGCCGGTCTTGTCGTCTAATATGGTGGCCTCTTCAGCCTTGAACGGTTCGCGCACGTAGGCTTCCGCTGTATACCGCTTTGGCATAGTGAAAGAGAGAGCGATCCCGATCGCAAGGGTAACAGCGACCGTAGCTATGACGAGTCGCCTGCGGCGCCATAGATTGGTCAGTGTTGCCTGGAACCGCTCGTTGTAATACGGACCTAGGGACCCGTACGGACTGAAGGGCCCCTCCGGGTCTGGGACTGGGTGGGCGGAGCGTTTGGGCGAGTTGCAATCAACTTTGGGCACGGAAAATCTTCTCCTAAACGTGACTGCCATTGCCTGCCTAAGTGTGCGACTTTGGCTTCCCACACTCACTCATAGTAATGGTCGATGTTCGAGAGAGAGGAAGACTCTTGCGAGCAACAAGCGCGCGAAAGGGTTACCCCTCCCACCCAGTTCAACGGCTCGCATTAAGCCTAGTCATAGATCCAAGCCGGTCCGCTCAGGACGAATGATGGCATTCGGGCGAAAGTCTGGCAGCTATTTTGGCGAAGGTCGGTGTGCCCCTTGGAGGTGGTGAGCAGACCCGCTTTTCCAAGTAGATTTTGACGCCTGTGTTGAATGCATCGCGTAGTAGACTATGCTATCGGCCAGCAGGTCATTGAGCATGCGGCGCAGAATCGAGGCGCAGAAGTTAGCCACGCAGCAGCGATTCCGGGTCCCCGTCGTCATCGACTCGTTCGAGCCAAATTTCCCGCCACCACGAGTATACACTGCGAGGGCAAAAAATTCTCTGGCCGCTGTAATGCGATCTGCAGTAAACGCCTTCTAAGATCACCGCCGGCGTCTTAAGGTGTTGCATTTTCCCAGTGCTTTCGTTGATGAACTTTTCCACGCGTGTCCTCACGCGATATGTGTTGCCGCAATAGGGCACGAGTTCGGCGTCGAATGCTAGGCCGCGGTTGAATCCGATTGTATCCAGGGTTGCCAGAATTTCTTCGTAACGCTTTACTCGCACCAAGTCCCCCGGCCGCAGGTCGAGATCGTCCCTGGGAGTCTGATCCCCTGCCGGGATACGCCCCGTGCGTCTGGGGAATGGAATGCCACCCCGTAGCGCCTGGAATCGATCATATAGCCAGCGGGCAGGGACGCCGATGCCGGGTCGTTTTGCCAGCATGTAAAAGTAAAAAAGGTAAAATGCGCCGGATACCAGTGTGCGGAACGAGGTGTTGCCCGAACGATAGCTCTCCACGTACTGCCTAGCATCCCACCACTTAAGGGGTTCTGTAAAGTGGAGCAATTCTGTTGCTTGACAAGAATATCTTGGTTGAGTAGTCCGCGGAGCATGCTGGGTCGCACGCCATACATCATCCTCCGTGCAACCCCCGCTTTTGGTGACCTGTCTTGGCGAACAATCGCTTGCCGGCGCTGGTGCGCGAGAGTGCCCGTCATTAACGGGCTTAAGCCATGCCTCTTTCCAGAAAATCAAACAGCCCGCCTGACAGCCGCCATAAGCTTGACCGTCGCAGCGGTGTTCTAGATGAACCGCGCCGTGAAGGCGGCGGCCGACGTAGGCGCCGCCGCCAGCGCCGCTCACGGTGTCGCAAGTCTTGTGCGCCCTCTTGTACACTTTAAATCGTTGGCCGCAGTACTGGAACATCTGCGGCATGAAGGGGAGGCCGTCTAAGCGACCGCCTTCGTCAAGTGTGCTTAGTATCTCCGCTTTGCTCCGAACTTCTACCCAATCACCGGCACACGATCCCGTATCGGCGCCTAGTTTCGCGGGCGGCGCACCGGGTCCACCCAACGTCTGTCGTTCGACACCGGTTAAAAGGACTTGCATGAAGCTTCCTTCCAAAGCACTCAGAGACGAGCTTCCCAATGCTCCTTTGCTTGAATGCTATAAGTTCTGCGGAAAGCGGCCGAGCACCGGAAAGAGAAACCTTAGAGTGCTTTGCGATGGATCAACGCTCGAAAGAGGAGTACTCCTTCGGAAGCGCTGCGAAGCCGAGTTCCGTTTGCAGCAGCACTATATCGAACGACCGTTGGCTCTAAATACGCGAGACCAGTTCGCTCAGCAGCCAGCCCCTGCGAACACACGTTTTTTTTTGGTGATAAAGCCATCCTTTGATGATTAAAGCCATAGCCTACGACTTAGTTGTATCTTCTAAAAACGCATTTAACGGAACGTCCTTCGAGATATTTGTCAATACCGTTATCGAGAGCGTCGCGATAAACCTTATGTGCTTCAAAGACGGCCTCCGCCGTGCGCTCAAGGTCAGCATCGCTGTGGGAAAAGCTGACAACAAACGACGGTGCTATAACTCCATGTCGGATCATCTCCTGCATAAATAAGGTGCGAAAAGCCTGGGACCGATTGTGGCTCTGATCGCGAGTGACGAACACGAGATTGCACGGGCGCCCGATCACCTCAAAAAAGCCTTCCAGATGGTTTTCCGCGATCGACTGGTTAATAAGCTGACGCAAACGTCCGCCCTGCTGCCAAAGAAAATCAACAACATGTTGCTCGCGATAGATCCTCATAGTCTCAATTGCCGCTGCGAGCGCGTGGGTCTCGGCGCCGTGCGTTGTAGAAAGCAGAAAGACCCGTTCACGATCGTGTTCCCAGCCGCCCAGACGCATGATTTCGCTTTTGCCCACAAGCGCGGCCAAAGCGAATCCGTTTCCCATTGCCTTACCAAAAGTGGAAAGATGTGGCAGAACCGAATGGTACTTCTGAGCACCTCCGAGATGCCACCGAAAGCCGGTGATCATCTCGTCAAACACAAGGATTGCGCCTCTCTCTTCGCAGAGTGATTTGACGCCTTCTAGAAAGCCCGGTTTTGGTGGACTGCAGGCTTCAGCCTCCAAAATCACTGCGGCAATACGCGAAGGATACATATCAAAAAGTCTGCTCAAGGCATTTAGATCATTGTAGGGAAACGTCATGGTCAATTCGCAAATGTGCGGCGGTATTCCCGCGCGCATATCGGTCGTACCGATAAACCAGTCGTCAGTGGAAAAAAAAGGTTGATCACCGCAAATCGCAATTAAGTCACGTCCAGTATAGGCCCGAGCTAACCTCATTGCGGCTGTCGTCACATCCGAGCCGTTCTTGGCGAATTTGACCATGTCGGCTCCATCGATCATTTCGAGTAAGTTCTCCGCCGCTTCGACTTCAATATTCGCCGGCCGCGTAAAGTTTGCCCCCAGCTGCATTTGTTTGTAGGCCGCTTCTAAAATTGGCTTGTATGCGTGGCCAAGGGTGACGGCCCTTAGACCCATTCCATACTCAATGAACTCATTTCCATCCACATCCCAAACGTGGCAACCGTGGCCTCGAGCGACGAAGCCTGGGGCGTTCTCTGGGTATTGATCATCCCCCTTAGCATATGTGTGGGCTCCTCCAGGGATGAGGCGATGCGCTTTGCGCTGAAGAGTCCGGGATCTAGAGAAATCCCTTTTGACGTTGGACGCGTGACCTGACGTCAAGTCGAAAGACGGACGTTGAACGTGTTCCATGTCAGGCTTCTCTTTCTACATTCGAGGGGCAAATTCCAAAACATAAAGCAAAGTGTCTAGTAATGCATCAGATGACTAGTGGCCGTCGCCCATAGGGCCATCGGTTAGACATGTTTCCAGTGAACGTAATCAGGAGCGCGTACTGCAATCGGTCGCCGAACAGAACAACATTATGTTAGTGCTCGGGAACATGCCGACGCCAAGCAGATTTTTGGGCAGTCTCACGTGCTTTCTCACCGGACAACAGTCGCGCCGCGACTCCAATGCAATGTGCGGCGACCATCATGATGCAGACACATTTATCGATCAGCCGAAGATGCTTTCCTAGAGGCGCGGAGAAGTACGCCTGAAGTTGGCGAATTCGTCGGCTGTATCGCTTTCCGTCGGCGGACTCGTAAGTCCTTTGCTCCTCTTGGCTAAGAGCCCAGGATACGCTCGAATGTAAGCGCTTGAGAAACAGGTGCTCCGGCAAGCATCGAAAACGTCCGAGGAGGGCGAGTTCAGCAAGCAGCACGCGATCGCTGGAATAGAAGTCTAAATGCAGGCGGGTCTCCTGGAGGTCTTTGCGACGGATTACACCGAATATATGCGTTCCCCATCGCGCCTGCGACAACACCTGCCAAAAGCGTGCGTCCGCTGCAACATGATCACCAATATCGAGCCCGTCTGATTTCACTTGAACACCAGTCTTAGGGTCAATGTAGCACCGGGTTTTGGGGTGGCGGGGAAAGACATCGCCATTCTCATCGATGAAAGCGGTGTTGCAGTGGGCAAGCACAACATCTGGGTGCTCGTCGAGTAACTTCACGCAGTTGTCGAGATAGTCCTCACGGTGCAAATCGTCGTGCGCAGCAAACTTAAACAGGGGTGCCTTCGATAGCTCGAAGACAAGGTTGAAATTGGCAACGGAGCCGAGATTGCGGTGATTGCGAAAGTACCGAATGCGATTGTCTCTTTGCGCGTACGCTCGGCAAATCTCCGGTGTACGGTCAGTGGAGGCATTGTCGCAAATGACGATTTCAAAGTTGCGGAACGTCTGTGCTAGGAGAGAGTCGAGCGCTTGTGCTAGGAATCTCTCCCCGTTGTATACGGGAAGACCGATGGAAAGCTTAGGTGAGGGGTGCACCGAATTGATCATGGTGTTCTCTGCAGTTGGTCGCTAGCGTTTGGGAAACTCAAGAGATTTGCTGTCGTTATCTCAGCCCGGTCAATGAACCGCTTGCGGTAGATCCTTGTGGGTAGTCCCGTTCCTCGTCCGATGCGTTCGGCCGATAAGCTGACTTGCAGAATTGCACGGTTGTGCGCCCAGCCGGTCTCCCTAGCGGCGTAGCCTCCCCCACTCGTCCGTGGTCTCTTGCAAGCGTGTCCAAACACTTTGACCACAAATGGAGCGAAAGGATTACTACCTAACCTGCGGACAGCGAGTTACGGTGTTGCGCAAACGCATTCGTCCTACCACCGATGCGCATGTCTCAACCTTCAGCCTACCAAAGAATAGTCACTTCGAGCTTCATCGAAGCGGGTCACGATCGTCGCGATTTGGACTCTGGGAGAGGTTTCTCCTAACAATGTAATGCGAGACGGAGGACGCGATGAAGCGCGTACTTGTAACCGGCGGCGCCGGCTTTCTGGGGTCGCATCTGTGCCAGGTCCTGCTCAGACAGGGTTGCGAAGTTCTTTGCCTCGACAATTTTTTTACCGGGGCCCGCGGCAATGTTGATGAGCTCCTAAGCCATCCCAGGTTTGAGGTCATGCGGCACGACATCACGCAGCCGTTGTATGTAGAAGTTGATGAGATCTACA
>Ga0315553_10001396_pt1 | contig 20146 bp, 22 predicted proteins | sample SalMarSW160140MG_FD_203099 | JGI IMG/M metagenome (GOLD analysis project Ga0315553, IMG submission 203099) | Salt marsh sediment microbial communities from the Plum Island Ecosystem LTER, Massachusetts, United States - Salt Marsh Sediment SW1601-40 ... | reverse complement strand
AGCGTTGGCTACATCTGTAGCCTCAGCCCGAGTAGGCCGCATTGATTTCACCATCGACTCGAGCATCTCAGTGGCAGTAATTACCGGTTTTCCAGCCTGATTACACTTCTTGATGATCTCCTTTTGCACCAGGGGCACCTTCTCAAGTGGAATATCGACTCCAAGGTCTCCCCGAGCCACCATAACACCGTCAGTAATGGCCAAAATGCTGCTGAAATTACTTACCGCCTCGCCGCGCTCGATTTTGGCGACAATGGGGATATCAACGCTATTCTCCCGTAGAATGGACCTCACATCGGCTATATCTTGCGTACTCGTAACAAACGACAGTGCCACATAATCAGGCTTCTGGGTAATAGCGAAAAGAAGCTTTTCCCGTAAAACTTCGGTAACAAACGGGCCAGAAGTTCGCATTCCCGGCACCACAAGACCTCGCCCTTCGGTTAGAATGCCGCCAACAGTGATTAGGCACTTCACCTCGCTGCCATCTATTTGCTGCACCTTAAGCTGCATAGCGCCATCAGCGAGAAGAACGGTATCCCCGAGTTTTACATCTTTAGGGAGATTGGGTAGGTTTATTGACACCCTTGTCGCATCCCCTTCTATCTGCTGTGTGGTGAGCACCAGTTGAGCACCTTTTTTCAATATAGCTCGGTCACCCTTCAGCTTTCCGGTACGATATTTGGGACCGGGTAAGTCTATAAGAATGGCGATCTCTACCCCCAGACGTTGGCTCAGGTTTCTTAGAGTCTGCACAAAATGGGCGTGTTCATTTAGCGTGCCGTGCGAAAGATTAAGCCGGGCAACATTCATACCTGCCCTGATTAACTTCTCAATCATCGCCGTTGAGCTAGTGGCTGGACCGATGGTGCACACTATCTTGGTGCGCCTGCCATGTAGTCTTGATCGTCTCATTTCTTGCCCCTGCTTTGAAAATATTCCCGCATTAGTAGCTGCTGTACCATCCTTAGAACCCATTTTAACCTACCAAGGCGTAGCCCATTCTTCAGCTATCCGGGTAAGCTCCTTCAGCCCCGATGCGGTCTGACTCTTGAAAAAACCTATTCTCTCCTCCCTGGAATCAAGCCGAGTAGCTTCTTGCCAGAGGGCACGGCCTGCCATAAAACCTAAAGCTCCGGCCTTGCAGGCGATCTCTACCTCTTTCTTGAAGCGCCCCAAGTCGTTGGCACGCCGATAATGCTAACATCTCACTCATTTGCCAGGAGAGTACCGCCGCCCGAATACAGGAATTCATACTGGGGGTGTCACCTCCGCCGATAGAGATGTACGACATCTTGTCTGCCAGTCCCATTTCTACTACTGCCTCTGCAGCACAGCCGCCACCGATTATCGTGGTAGCTTCAAGATTGGCGAGGGCTATGGCCAGACTGCGTGTTCCCTCCGCAAACTGGGAAATCTCAAATACTCCCAAAGGCCCATTCCAAAAAACAGTCTTACATCCATTAAGCTCTTTGGAGAATGCTTCGATGGTTTTTGGTCCGATGTCAGCGATCACCCAACCTTCAGACACCTGGTCGTTTGATTGTATCCTGGTAGTGGGGCCAGCCTCAAGCTTTCGACTCACTGGTGACCTTTTCAAAATTGTCTTTAATCGTATCCATGGTGTCTAACCGACGCCCCTTTCCACAGGCATTGATCCAAAGAGAATCGGCTGCCGCGGAATCCCATGACTGCACGTGAACACCGTTGGTAATGTGGCTAACAGGTACCTCGCTCTGGGGCCAGCGCCTCGAAGCCGGAGATGACGTCGAACAGTTCCTCGTCGATGCCACTTTGGCGCAAACGATGAAAGTTCCCATTGAGATCCTCCAGCAATTCTTCGATGTTTTTGTCGGCGCGTTGCATCGCTGCCAGGCGGCTCGCGTTCTCACTCGCGAGGGATTCGGCACACGCCCGGAAGAGCGAGACGAAGAGATATTCTCGAATGAGCGCCCGGAGGGTCGCGTTGCCGCCACCCATGACCTCGGGCAAGTTCCCCGTCGGCCAGGGAAGTTCGGTCAGCTCGCGTCGCCAGTTTTCGTCCAGCGGCAGCAGTCGCTGACTGACTGGTGCATAAACCGCCCCGGACGTGGGGCGGTTGTAGAACAGGTGGAGTTCGGTGACCTCACCGTAGCTGCGGCGCGTTTGGCTCTCCACGAGAATTTGCCCGACGAGCGGGGTGATAGCCTTGACGGAGTTCGGGACGGCGAACAGCCCCATCAGCGGCAGGCCCGCGTCCGCCAGGCGCGTGTGAACGCGCTCACCGACGGCCCAGACCTCGGAGTTGGCCGGAAGAGCTGCCAGCGTCTTGACCGCATGATCGGCCACCACGTCATTGAACTCGCCCACCAGTCCCTGGTCTGAACCGAACACGACCGCGCCAATCGCACCCCTGACTGCTTGTCTCTGGCGTTCCACAATCAAGTGCACCGGCTTTCTTCCCCGGAAACATGCGCCCAACCCCAGTTCAACAATGCGATAGTAGTCGGCCAACGCACGCACCGATTTCTCGTATTGTCCGATGCTCGAGGCGGCCACGGCCTTCATCACACGGACGACGGATTGGAGATCCCCGGCTCCGCCGATTTTTCGGCGCAGGCTCGCCGTGGTATCGATCATGACTTCTCCTCGGCTTCACTCTTAGGCTGGAAGCGAGCAAGAGATGCGCGGGCGATTTGGGTAATCGTTTCACGATCCTCGTCGCTAAATTCTTCGGCGGTATTCAATCGTTCGCGCACGTCCGTCGGGATATCCGCCGCCGCCTGGCGTAGGGCGTGCTCGGCGTCCGTCATCTGGTCAAGCGGTACGCGATCGAAGAGTTCTGCGGTCAACGCCAGCAGCACGGTGATTTGCGCCGGCACGGACACCGGGGCGAATTCCGGCTGTTTGAGGCAAGCGCGAATTCGCCGTCCGTGCTCGATGATCTTGCGGGTGTCTTCATCCAGGCGGGCTCCGAACCGGGAAAAGGTTTCCAGTTCCATAAACTGCGCGTAGGCGAGCTTCAGGTCGCCCGCCACCACGCGGTAGGCCGCACGTTGCGCTTTTCCGCCAACACGCGAAACAGATCTTCCGACATCGACCGCGGGCAGCACGCCCAATTCGAATAGCGATGGCGAGAGGTAGATCTGCCCATCCGTGATGGAAATCAGGTTGGTCGGGATGTAGGCGGAAATGTTCTGAGCTTCGGTTTCGATGATGGGCAGCGCGGTGAGGGAGCCGTTGCCGAGTTCCCTGCGCAAGTGCGTCGCGCGTTCGAGCAGCCGCGAGTGGATATAGAAGATGTCCCCGGGAAACGCTTCGCGACCGGGCGGGCGGCGGAGCAGGAGAGAGAGCTCGCGGTAGGCGCGCGCGTGATGGGTAAGGTCGTCGTAGACGATCAGCACATCTCGACCAGCTTCCATGAAAAACTCCGCGATGCTCGTCGCGGCATAAGGAGCGATGAATGCGAGACCCGGGGGGTCGTTGCCCTCGGTCACGACGACGACGGTGTATTCCATCGCGCCCTTTTCACGCAAGGTTGCCACCACCTTCGCGACGGCGGAGGCGCGCTGACCAATGGCACAATAAACGCAAAGCACATGGTGGTCGCGCTGGTTCAGGATGGTGTCGATCGCAATGGCGGTCTTGCCCGTCTGGCGGTCGCCTACAATCAACTGGCGCTGGCCGCGCCCAACGGGAATGAGCGCATCGATGATCTTGAGGCCGGTCTGGAGAGGCACCGTGACGGGAGCGCGGTCCATGATGGGCGCGGCAGGTCGTTCGACGGGCAGACGCTTGCTGGAGGCCACCGGCCCGTTGCCATCGAGCGGCCGACCGAGCGGGTCGATAATGCGCCCCAGCAATCCATCGCCCACGGCCACGTCCATGACCCGGCCCGTGCGCTGGACTTCATCTCCCGCGTGGAGATGCCAGTATTCGCCGAGCAGAACGACGCCAATCTCCTCCGGGTCCACGTTGAACGCAATGCCGAGCACATCGCCGGGAAACCTCACCAATTCATCGAAACCAACGCCGGGGAGTCCCGACACCTTGGCGATGCCGGTGGCGACACTGGTGATCGTGCCCACCTCCCGTGGCGTCAGTTGCGGTGTAAATCCTTTCCGCACTTGGCTTATTCCAGCAAAAGCGCTGTCGAAAACGTACTGGAGGCTCACAGGTTCCAAGGTCATTGATTCTTTGTTTCGGACTCAGGTTCTTCAGGTTCGGGATCGGATTTGGCTTCAGGTTTGTCCTTCTCTTCCAGAAGTTCTTCGACGCCCTTTTCCAGCGACACCAGATAATCCGCGATGCTCCACGCCACCTTTTGTCCATTCGTGGTAAACTCGATACCGCTGATCAGGTCCGGCGCGGTCTCGAACTGGACTTGAGTCCGCTTGCCAAGAATTTCTTGGATCGCACCTTCAGATGAGGCCCTCTGTGCCGGAGTAAGGTCGAAGGTGGTGCGAACGATCGCCGGGCTGGGCGATGCCTTGAGCGCCGAACTCAGCAGTTCCTTTTCCTCTCCGTTTAGCTCGCGCAGCCGGCGAACAAAGATGTCAACCATACGCTCTTCCAAACTAGTCCCGGCAAGATCTCTCAGCGCCTTTCGTGTGATGGCGAATACTTCCTTCCGTGTCCGGAGGCTGATCGCTTGATGTAACTCATGTTCTTCGTTTCTCAACGTTTCCTGCCGTTTCGAACTCAAAGCCGCGGCGGCCTTCCGCGCTTCCTCCAGGAGCCGCTGACGCTCGGCCTGTGCCTCCTCTGTCGCTCTGCTTAAGAGCGCGGCGCGCTGCTGGTCAAACTCCTCGTTCCTGTGCCTGAACTGGTCACTCTCTTTTTGGGCGTCAGCCTTTTCCTTGTCGGCGTTTGCCAGTTCCGTGGCGATCCGCTTCTCCCGCTCGTCGATGGCGTGGAGGATGGGCTTGAAAAGAAACCGCCTCAACAACCACACCAGGATGACGAAATTGAGCGCTTGTGCACCGATGGTGAACCAATCGATGAGCATCGGTTACTTCCCCGCGGTTTGAGCGATGACGTGGTTCCAGAACGGGTTGGCGAAAACTAGAATCATCGAGACCACGAAGCAATAGATGGCCGTGGATTCGATCATCGCCAGACCGACAAACAGGGTCCGAGTGATAGTGGCTGAAGCGTCGGGCTGTTGGGCCAGCGAACTCAGCGCGGTCGCGACCGCCTTCCCCTCGCCCAGCGCCGGAGCCATGGTGCCGAAACCGGTGGTGATGCCGGCGATGACAATTGATGCCACCGCAATAAGGGTCATGCTGTCCATACTGTCTCCTCTCGTTTTCGTAGTTCGTGCTTCAAAGTTTTGCCTCGGGTTCAGGCTTGGGCTTGCGGGCCCGCGTAGCGGCCGCGATGTAAACCGCTGCCAGGATGCTGAAGATGTAGGCTTGCACCATGCCGGTGAGCAGACCGAGCAACGTCATGATGATCGGGAAGATGAAGGGCATAATGGTCAGTAGGATACCGACGATCATCGCCCCGCTCATCATGTTGCCGAATAAACGGACGGCCAGGGCCAGTGTACGCGAAAGTTCGCTGATGATGTTGAACGGCAACATGATGAACGTCGGTCTCACATAGGACTTGAGATAGTTGCCCACCCCTTGCTCTTTTAGGCCGAAGAACGGCACCGCCACAAAGACGCACAGCGCGAGCGCAGCCGTTGTCGAGAGCGAGGCCGTCGGCGGCTCGTAGCCGGGAATGATGGTGCAGAGACTGGCTGCGGCAACGAACAGGAAGAGCGTGCCCAGAAAGCCGAGATATTTCCGCGGCTGACTCAGGCCTACCTCTTTGATCTGTTTTACGATGCCGGTGACGACCATTTCCAGGAGGTTCTGCCAGCGGGAGCGTTTCAGATCGATGGAGAGTTTGCGCGTGATGAGTCTTGAACCGACGACCAGCACGAGCATCAATCCCCAGGTGAACACAATGGTAGCGTTGAGTTTGAGAAATCCGAGTTGCCAAAAGATCATCTGATCGGGACTAAGGCGCATGGTTGTCCTCCCGTTCCAAACGATTCGGCTGCTCCGCCGCTCGGGTGAGGCGCGTCACGACAAGACGCGCGATGAGAAATCCAAGGAGGCACACCAGCAGCCTCTCCCAGTGACCACCACGAGCGACAAGATAGAAACCAGCCAAGGTGATGCTCGTCCGCAGCAACAGGCTGGCGAAAAACCATAGCACCGACCGTTTTGACGAGACCCCCTTCTGAACCGTCCACCAAAGGCCGCCGAAGAACACTGCACCCAAAAAAACGCCGGTCACCAATACCAACACCAGAGTCAGAGTTTCATTCATCATTATTCTCCTCTTCCTCTCGTATTTCCTTGTTTTCTTTACGTACCCAAAGCCACGCATTCAAACACCCGACGACCAGGCCGATGACCAGCAGCATCAGCGTCCAGGAATGGCTTCCTGGATGGCGACTGTCCAGCCAAATACCCAACGCCGCACCGAGCAGCGTGGGAACTACCACCGACCAGCCAATAATCCCCATCATGCCCAAGCCAAACCAGACACCGTGCGTGGAGGTACGTCGCCCCTTGAGCTTTCGCGCCGCCTTCGCGCCGATCTCCCGACTGAACGAGGTCCGGTCTTTTTCGTTCTTGATTTCCGATTCTTTACTCATGATGAAACTCCGCCAAACCGCGGATGAAACCGCTTTCCATTCTAGCAATCACCGAACGGACGCGCCGCTCCCGTTCGGTCAGGTCAAGAAACTCCCGCTCCACCGCCTCACTCAGTTGGCCGAGGTCCGTACCGCCAATTGCGTTGCGCACGGAAACGAGCACTTCCAAACCGGTCTTGACCAGTATCCCTTCATCGACGGCCACGTAAACCTCGCCCTCTGCTTCGGTTTCGTAGATCAGAATCCCGGGAGCAAGCGCCGCGACGCAGTCAAGTCGGCGTGGCAAGAGCCCGAACGAACCCTCGCGGGTCTCCGCAACAATGCGCGAAACGCCGGTTTTTTCGGCGAAGATTTGGAACGGTAGGAGGACCTTAAGATTCATGAGTGTCGGCTGCTGCATGTTCGACCTCCGGTTGAGTTTTCGGCTCAGGCTTTGGCTGCGGTTCAAACTTAGCTTTGGGCTTGAAATCGGCGGCAGGCTTTGGGTCGCCCTTGGCCTCGGTCTTGGACTCAGGTTCGGCTCTACCTACAGGCTTACCGGTCTCGGCTTTTGCCCTCGCCTCGGCGATCGCCCCGATCATGTAGAGCGCGCTTTCCGGGTAATCTTTGAATTCATCGCGCAGGATTCGCTCGCAGCCCTCGAGCGAGTCTTTGAGGCTGACGAGTTTTCCTTTTATGCCGCTGAACTGCTCAGTGGCGAAAAACGGCTGTGTGAGGAATCGCTCCAGCCGTCGGGCGCGGGTGACTACGTTGCGGTCTTCCGGCGCCAATTGTTCAAAGCCGAGCATGGCGATGATGTCCTTGAGATCTTCGTACTGCGCGAGCGTCCGCCGGATTTCCTGCGCCAAGTCGTAGTGTCGTTCGCCAATGATACTTGGCGTGGCCATTTTGGAGCCGGATTGCAGCAGATCGATAGCCGGGTAAAGTCCTTCACTCGCCCGCTTGCGCGAAAGTACGATGGACGCCGAGAGATGCGAAAACGTATGCACCGCCGCCGGATCGGTCAAATCGTCCGCCGGCACATACACTGCCTGGATTGAGGTGATGGCGCCGGTATCGGTGTTGGCGATGCGCTCCTCCAGCCGAGACAACTCTGTGCCCATCGTGGGCTGATAGCCCAGTCGCGACGGCATTTGCCCCATCAGGCCGGACACCTCCGCGCCGGCCTGGATGAAACGAAAAATGTTGTCGATGAGCATCAGAACGTCGCGATGCTCGTCGTCCCGGAAATACTCGGCCATCGTCAGCGCCGCGTGGCCGACCCGGAACCGGCTGCCCGGAGGCTCGTTCATCTGCCCGAACACCATCACCATGTCCGGCAGGACGCCTGCCTCCTTCATGTCATGGTAAAGTTCCTCCCCCTCACGACATCGTTCGCCGATTCCGCAAAAAATGCTTACACCCTTCTGGTGCCCGATCATGTTGTGAATCATTTCGGTGAGCAATACCGTCTTGCCAACGCCCGCCCCGCCGAACAGGCCCGCTTTGCCGCCACGTTCGAGCGGCACCAGCACATCGATGACCTTTATCCCTGTTTCGAAGATCTCGGATTTGGTGGAACGTCGTGCTAACGGCGGCGGCGCTTGATGGACTGTGCGCCATTGGACATCTGTCGGCGCATCTCCACGATCGATGGTGTTCCCGAAAACATCGAACATTCGCGAAAGAACTCCCTTGCCGACCGGCGCCATCAACGGCCCTCCAGTGTCTTCCACGGCCATGCCGCGAGCGAGACCTTGCGTGGGGGTCAGCGCTATTCCACGAACGCGATGTGCGTCGGGTTGCGCTAAAACCTCGATGGCAATTTTCCCGTCCTTCGCTTGCAGCAACGAGTAGATGGGCGGCAAATGCGCATCGAACCGTATGTCTACGACACTGCCGCGCACCGAGACCACCACGCCGAGGTTCGAAGGACTCTTGTTATCGCCCATGCGACAGCTCCTTGGATCTCCCATAGCGTCGGATCAGGGTGTTGGTTGAGCTGTCGTGCTTGAGTTGACGCTTGGCCCCGGTCTCGAGTTCGGGGACGATGCGCGCGGCAGGCACCTCCCCCAGTTCGACCCCCCACTGGTCAAATGAGTCGATGTTCCAAACGGCACCTGGAGTGAAGACACCGTGTTCGTACAGTGCCACGAGCTTCCCTAGCGCCACCGGAGTCAACCGTTCCAGGAGGATCACGCTGGACGGACGGTTGCCCTCGAAGGTCCGGTGCGGCACCAGCCATGCTGATGTGCCTTCGGCTAGGACCGCCGTACTCTGCGCACCGAAGAAGTTGTTGTACCAGAGGCCCAGGAGCCCTATGAGTACCGGCAAGTTGCGCTCGAAAGGGGCAATGCGGAAATGCTCGTCCATCTGGTGGAAACCGTCGAGCATAGCGCGAAAATTTTCGGGGGTGGTCACGATCATTGTCGAAAGGCCAATCGCCGAGTCCATTGGGTGCCGCCCACCGACCCGATCCCAAAACTCGAACATATTTGCGGTGTCGATGCCGAACTTGGCCACTTCCACGACGTTGGTCGAGACCGCGACAAAATGCCTGGCAACAGGGGGGTCTCGTCGTAGAGGATCGCGCCACTGATGCTCTCACCGAGCGCGGTGTCTATAAGCTCTCTCGCATTCATTTGGGATTGCTCCAATTCCATTTCCCGTTCCGGATTTCCGACATATCGTGGCCATGTTTATTACTGTAATTCTTCTGCTCGATTTTGCAAGACCATTCCTCCTCTTCCCCTGCGCACTAGGCAGGCCCGGCTTCGAGCGTTTCGCGCACGCGCGCTAGCAGCGTGTCGATCCTTGCACGGTCATGGGAGGACTTGAGGGTACGCTCGGCCAGCTCGGCGATCCATTGCGCTTGCTCGCGAATCGCCTGCCGGCGTTTCGGGCTGCCCGTCAAACTGGCAATGGTTTGAAAGGCGCCGAGCATCCGCGACATGATGGCGACATCGCCTTTGGCGCTGTTTCGAATTTGGTCGAACGACTCGGCCAGCAGGTCTTCAAAACTCGGGCCTTTGGCGATCACTCGCAGCTGCCCTTCCTCGTAGCGGCGCGATGAGGGGAATTGCCGAGGCGCTATCCGCGCCAGAATTACCGTCAGATAATCTACGCACATTACGGCCGTCGTTGTGTCGATAATGCCCGGGGAGAGTGCTTTCAAAGCTACATCCACGATCTGCCTGATGCCGAAGGCCACGTCCTGTTCCACCGTGCGGTGGCGGCTGATGCTGAAAGCCGCCTGCAGGGCGGCAATCGTCTCTCGATCCGGCGGGTCTTCCAGGGCGATTGAGGCCAGCGTGGTGTTCTGAACAACGAACTCACCGATGCCGTGTTCCATCGATACGATGGTTTTCCTGTCCCGCGCCAAACGTAGGAGGGCTGCGTTGTTCACGCCCTGGATATAGCCGCTCGCCTCGGCCGGGACGGTGCGCCAATTCTGCTCGGATAGAGGGCGTGGCGTTGGGTCCTCATCGTCTTCCCCCGGCCCTTGTCCAGGTTTTTCCGGAAACAGCCGGTCAATGGCCGCGCTGGTTTCCTGAGCGGCCGAGGCGATGATGCTGGAAGCCTGGATCGAAGAGGCGATGTGATGTATGAAGAACATGAGGGCGCCAACACCTCCGAGCGCCAACACGAAGCCGAAGAATACCGCCAGGCCTGGAACAAATGCGTCCTCGCCGCTGCGAATGGTGCGCAACACGATCAGGCAGTAGGTGAAAATGCCGGCGAAGATCCCGAGCACGACCTGCGTGACGCGGCTGCGCATGAAGTTCCGTAGGATGCGCGATGTGTATTGGCTCGAAGCAAGCGCCAGCACCACCAGGATCATGGAGAACATGACACCCACCACGGACATCATCGAACCGGCAATCGTGGACATCATGCCGCGCGCGCCCTCCGCCCCGGCCCCAAACAGGTGCGGCCACTGGGCGAGCCATCGGTCGCTCCCGGCGGAGTCTGCCCGAATCAGCGCTGCCGCGAAGGCAATGCTCACCAGGACAATCAGCGAAGGCGCAAACCAGAAGTTCGACCGCATATTGTTCCAAAGTTGCTTTAACCTATTCATGGATCAGATCCCACTTCCAGCTCCGGATTTCCGGCATGTCTTGGCCGTGCTTGTCGATGTACTGTTTGTGCTCGATCAGCTTGTCCTTGAGCTGCTGCTTCAGGTAGATACCCTTGTCGCCTGTCTGCGGCAGGCGGTCGATGGTGTCCATCACGAGGTGGAAGCGGTCCAGATCGTTCAGCACCGTCATGTCGAAGGGTGTGGTAATGGTGCCCTCTTCCTTGTAGCCGCGGACGTGGATGTTGTCGTGGTTGGTGCGGCGGTAGGTCAGCCGGTGGATCAGCCACGGGTAGGCATGGAAGGCGAAGATCACCGGTTTGTCCTTGGTGAACAGCTCGTCAAAATCCATGTCGCTCAACCCGTGCGGGTGCTCGGTTTGCGGCTGCAGCTTCATGAGGTCGACGACGTTGACCACCCGGATCTTCAGGTCGGGCAGATGCTCGCGCATAATGGATACGGCAGCGAGCGTCTCCAGCGTGGGCACGTCGCCGCAGCAGGCCATGACCACGTCGGGTGCAACGTCCTGGTCGTTGCTGGCCCACTGCCAGATGCCGATGCCCTCGGTGCAGTGCTTGACGGCGGCGTCCATCGTCAGCCACTGCGGCGCCGGGTGTTTGCCCGCGATCACGACGTTGACGTAATGGCGGCTGCGCAGACAGTGGTCCATCACCGACAGCAGGCAGTTGGCGTCCGGCGGAAGGTACACCCGCACGACCTCGGCCTTCTTGTTCACGACGTGGTCGATGAAACCGGGATCCTGATGCGTGAAGCCGTTGTGATCCTGGCGCCAGACATGCGAGGCCAGCAGGTAGTTTAGCGAGGCGATCTTTCGCCGCCACGGCAGGTCCGACGTGACCTTCAGCCACTTGGCGTGCTGGTTGAACATCGAATCGACGATGTGGATGAACGCCTCGTAGCAGTTGAAGAGCCCATGCCGCCCGGTGAGCAGGTAGCCCTCCAGCCAGCCCTCGCATTGGTGCTCGCTGAGCATCTCCATCACGCGCCCAGCGGGCGCTAGAAATTCGTCGTTCGGCACCGTCGCGGCGTTCCATTGGCGTTCGGTGACTTCAAAGAGGGCTTCCAGGCCGTTGGAGAGCGTCTCGTCAGGGCCAAAGATCCGGAAATTTCGCTGTTCACTGTTCAGCTTCACCACATCGCGCAGAAAATGCCCGAGCACGTGCGTGTCGCCGATTCCGAGCGCCCCCGGCGAGGGTACGTCGACCGCGTAGTCGCGGAAATCCGGCATCCGCAGGTCGCGGAGCAGAATGCCGCCGTTGGCGTGGGGATTCGCTCCCATGCGGCGCTCGCCCTTGGGCGCAAGTTCGGCCAGTTCCGATTTCAGGCGGCCCTGCTCATCGAACAGTTCCTCCGGCCGGTAGCTCCTCAGCCACTCTTCCAGCAGCTTGAGGTGTTCGGGATGGGTGGCCGGGTCGGAGAGCGGCACCTGGTGGGACCGGAAGGTGCCCTCAACCTGCAGACCATCGACCATCTTGGGCCCCGTCCAGCCCTTGGGTGAATTGAGGACGATCATCGGCCAGCGCGGTCGCGCGATATTGCCGTGGACGCGGGCCTCCTGCTGGATCTTCTTGATCTGCTCCACCGCGGTATCGAGCGTCGCGGCCATGGCCTCGTGCATAAGCCCGGGCTCGTGACCCTCGACGAAGTAGGGCGTCCACCCGTAGCCGCGGAGCAGCTGTTCCAATTCCTCGCGGGTGATGCGTGCGAGGAGGGTCGGGTTGGAAATCTTGTAGCCGTTGAGATGCAGGATCGGCAGCACCGCACCGTCGGTGGCCGGATTGAGAAACTTGTTGGAATGCCACGCGGTGGTCAGCGGTCCGGTTTCCGCCTCGCCATCGCCAACCACGCAGGCGACGATCAGATCGGGATTGTCGAACACCGCCCCGAAGGCATGGCTGAGTGAATAGCCCAGCTCGCCGCCCTCGTGGATCGAGCCCGGGCACTCCGGCGATGCGTGGCTGGGAATCCCTCCGGGAAACGAAAACTGAATGAAGAGCTTTCGCAGCCCGGCCTCATCCTGGCTGATGTCGGGATAGATCTCGCTGTACGTGCCCTCGAGATAAGTGTTGCCCACGACGGCCGGGCCGCCGTGCCCGGGGCCGCAGACGTAAATCATGTCGAGGTCGTATTTTTTGATCACCCGGTTCAGGTGCACGTAGATGAAGTTCTGCCCGGGGGTCGTGCCCCAGTGTCCCAGCAGCATGTGCTTCACATCCGCAAGCGTCAGTGGCCGCTTCAGCAGTGGATTGTCATAAAGATAAATCTGGCCGACCGACAGGTAGTTGGCGGCGCGCCAGTAGGCATCCATCTTGTGGAGCAGTTCCTGGGAAAGAGTTTTCCTCTTCATGGTTCAATTCTTCTTTTTTCTTCCAAGATGATGCCATACCCTCCGTGGGGACCCCGCCTCAGTCACCTGCACGTCCAGCATTTCATGGTCGAGCAAGTCGCGCATGTCGGATGGCCTTTCCCGTGTTTGCTTCAACGGGATTTCTTTTCGGAAGCCGGTTCATCCCCCCAATATCCTTGGCGATTGTAATGTCCATGCAGTGCGCTCTCGTAGTCCCGAGTTGGCAGAGACTCCTCCGTGTACTCCGGTGACCTCTTAATGGTCTCGCGGGGAAGATTGACGAATACTTTCGACTCGCTCCAACTGACGCGCTCGATCCATCTTGGTGAAATCAGTACCATTTTCCCCGGCCACCAGTTCCGCGTATCGACGACTAGATAACGAATCGCCCAGGTCTGGTCGTCTATTATGAAATCCTCTACGTGGCCAATCTCGCCGTCTGCAGCCTGGATATGATGGCCAGTCACATCGTGAGTGCTGCGCAAATGGAGATCCCACGCTTTCCCCCCCGGGTTGGATGCTTTCCTCTTTTCAGGGTCACGAACAATGTGGGGGTGAAATCCCCACATGTATGAACCGCTCCAATACATTGGCCATTCATAATACTCGTAATAGGCTTCCTCGAATTGTCGCGAGACGGGCTTGTCACTGTCTAAGGACGGGCTGTCCTCAATCTGCTTTTTGGTCAAATCGACGGCGATGTATTGATCTTTTCTATTCACGGTGATCAGCGCATACGGGGAGATCAACACCTGTCTGCCCGTAAGCCAGGTTCCGGTGTCGGTGACCAGATAACGGATTGCCCAGTGGTGGTCATCGAAGTAGAACTCTTCGACCTTCCCTATTTCCCCGTCGAGGCTGTGTAATTTGTAATCTGTGAGTGTCTTGGCTTTGTGTAACATAATTGCAGTCCCTACCTTCCTTCAATTGCGCGTTTGTTCACTGTTGTCGTTGTGCCGAAAACTTGTTTACGAAATTGGCTTCACCCCGATCTGAACGGGTGCCAACGCTCCTACTGCGCCAGTGGGGGCGGTTTCGCTATAGGGGGGGCTGCGCGCCGAACTCGGATTCAACCGAGCGATGAATTTCGTCGCCTGGTTGGAATTCCCTTCTTCACTGGCCGCGCCAAGTCCAAGTGCCGACGAACCGCCATTGATCATTAGGATGCGTGGGTTGGCAGGTTTAATAATTCCCGTGGATGCTTTCCCAATCGCCAGTGCTCTTCAATCTGTTCAAGACTCTTCCCTTTGGTTTCCGGCACCAGCCGATAAATGAAGACCCAAGCGGCGACAGCAATCACGCCGTATAACCAGAAAGTGACCGCGTGCCCCAGAACCGCGACCAGGGTCAGGAACGTCGCGGCTACCACGAGGTTCATTCCCCAATTAGCAACTGTCACGGCACTCATGGCCGCACTGCGGATCTTTAGGGGATAAATTTCGGAAATCAGCAGCCAGAAGATCGGCCCAAGTCCAAAAGCGAAACAAGCGACATATATCACCAGGCCGCCAACGGCTAGATAACTTCTGAAACTCGACAACTGTTGGAACTGGAAGGCGGCGCCCAATATCGCCAGGCCGATAGTCTGTCCGGCAACCCCGATCAATAACAAAGGCCTCCGGCCGATTTCTCTACACCTCACCGGGCGTTCACGACTAACCCGGCAAACTCGAGGTACCGTTCCATTATTCCCGTTCTTTCTATGTGTTCCGCTCCCACACAGCGAAACTGTTCTTTACCGAATCCTTCACCTTTCAGATCATCAATCCCGATGCGGTCATCCTGATTTCCTGAAGGTCTCACCAATTACCTCCCCGGCCGAGATCCTTAGCTCCCCCTTTGACATAATATACATAGATAGACGATGCCTAGGAAGCCGAGTAGTAAGAGTATTGAAAAAAAGCATGACTTCCTGTCATGCTTTTTCGCGCATTACCTGGCGATGTATACTTCGTTTACCCTTCCAGCTTCGCCGCTGCATCGTCGAGTTTCTCCGTCACGGCACGGACCCCGTCAACGAACCCGCTTTTGATGTCTTCCCAGGCTTGCTTGGTGTCTTCGCGAAGAGCATCGTAGCGCTTGGCCAGATCATTGCGCCGGCGCTTGAGCTGGCGTAAATTGCTATTAAGACGGAGTTTGGCCGCCCAGGTCATTTCCCCGGACCTCTTGTCAATCTCAGCCTCGAGGTTCCGAATTTGTGTGTCGAGTCGTTCGAGAAGTTCTTCCGCCTTCAACTTTGCCTGGTCACGCTGTTCCTCAGTCGTTGCAGCTATCGCCTGGAGAGCTTCGTTGATTTCCTTTTTCACATCGCTCGATTGAGCGAAGCCTATCGTAGCTGCGATCATGAGTATCATGGTCGCTACTGCTGTTGTTCGTGTTCGCATATAACTCCTTCTGCATATCCCCCAAGATATGCACTTTGTTATTTCTATACTTTTAGTGTCTGTCCAGAGTCCGCCGTTTTTCTCCTCTCGTGATTCCTGCGCCCCAGGCGCTCCCCGCTGATGCAGCAGCGTCGCGCCGCAGGCGGGACAGACACAGCCGCCTGTCGGTCCGGCGCCGGGTTGGCGCATCGAGAAACTCCGGCTAAAGCTGAGTGATTCCTCGCTCTAGATGGATTTCTTGATGTCTTCCTTCAAATCACCATGCTTCGCCTGGACTTCACCCACGGCATTCTGAATCTTTCCCTTTCTTTCCAGGTCCTTATTGCCGACCACCTTGCCGGCGACTTTTTTCACTTTGCCTTTCGCTTGCTTTACACGGCCTTTGACTTGATCTTTGTTCATGACACACTCCTATCAATGCCTATTGACGCAGACTCTAAGCTCCGTACTTGATTTCCAATGCTCTCAACCTGTAAGTGTAGCCATCGAACCCGAAACACTCTGTGCGGTAGCGCACATTGCCCTCAACTTTTCGATGTACATCCGGCCGAAAGACCGGGCAGACGGCTGCGCTTGAGACCTACTTGGCGGTGACCCGCTTGACCGGTTGAGGGGTTAATGAGCTGCCGCAAGATATGGGCCGGGCCGAAGCAGCGGGATGAGCTCCTTCGCCCATCTCAAGGCGCTGCCGGTCGACTACGTTAAAATCGGCGGCCATTACGTGCGGGGCGTTGTCGACGACCCTGTGTACGGCACCCTCGTGCGCGTCGTGAACCATATCGGTCAGATTATGGGCATCACCACGATTGCTCAAAAGGTGGAGAATGAGACCATTCTGCAACAGCTGCGCATCTTGGAGGTGCAATATGCTCAAGGGGCACGACGTTGCGCCGCTGGTAGACGCGGACGGTGAGGTAGCCCTGTCGTGTGGACAACGGTCGGCGTAGGGCCGCGCACATCCGTCTGACCCAATCGATCTTTTCGTTTGATTCGACCCGACATTTGCGGTAACATCTAAAAAATAGCGTTACACGAATCGTCGGAGTGGTTCTGCTGGTTGTTGGAATCGTCCTGATCATCGTCGGGGTGGTCGCGTCCCGCTCTCTGGCTGACAGCCTGAGCTCTGTGTTTCGGGGGCGTTTGACGCATCAAACGATGTGGTACATCTTCGGTGGCATCGCATCGGCCGCGGTAGGATTGCTACTCACCATAGGCATCATCGGCCGGAGCAGATCATAAGCTTCGGCTTCGGGCTCGAATTATGACCGACCCAAACAAAGGTGCCCCACTGTTTCGCATTGCAGAATTCAGAGAAAGAGGAAGTGATCAGTGCCTTCGAGGTTGAAGGCGGGTTCACCGCAGTCCCCACGGATTCTTCATCCGGTCCAGGTTGCCCCTCTTGACTCCATGAAAGTCATTCGGTAAATTTTTTAAAAGGGTTCTTGGAGATTGTGTATGACCAAGGGAGTCAACCCACCAATTCCCACGAACAAACGACAAAACCATCTACTCGCCGTGCTTCCGGAGCCGGAACGCGGGCGACTGTTCCCCCATCTGGAACCGATCACCATGCCGCTCGGCAAGCCCCTGTATGAGTCTGGCGACCGGTTGGAGCATGTCTATTTTCCCACCACCGCCATCGTATCTCTGCTGTACATCATGGAGGACGGCGCATCAGCGGAAATCGCTGTCGTCGGCAACGAGGGAATCGTGGGAATCGCACTGTTTATGGGTGGTGAGACGATGCCGAACCGGGCGGTTGTGCAGAGCGCTGGCCACGCCTATCGGCTATCGGGACAGTTGCTCAAGCAGGAGTTCAACCGAGGCGGGGCGCTGCAGCACCTGTTGCTGCGCTACACCCTTGCCATGCTGACCCAGATGGCACAGACGGCCGTCTGCAATCGCCACCATTCGGTGGACCAGCAACTGTGTCGCTGGCTGCTGCTCAGTCTCGATCGCCTGCCGGCGAACGAGCTGAGCATGACCCAGGAGTTGATCGCCAACATGCTCGGGGTACGACGTGAGGGTGTGACCGAGGCCGCTGGAAAATTGCAGAATGCCGGGTTGATCCACTACAGCCGGGGGCGGATCGTCGTGCTTGATCGACCGGGCCTGGAAGCGCGGGTCTGTGAGTGCTACGAGGTCGTCAGGCAGGAGTTCGACCGCCTGCTCCCGGACGTGATGGCGGAGTGAAGCACCTCAGGAGAAGGCCCTGTGGAGAGGGTCAGCGAGCAGGCAGGCCGTAACGCGGAGGACGGCATGCCTGAAGAAGAAACGACGGGCAACACGGGAAGCCCCGACGGTGCGAAGGCGCGAATCGCAACCGGAACTCCGCGAGGAGCAGGTCGGGCCTCTTTGGGGTGGTAGAGAGACATGTGGTAGCGAGGAAACCGGGTAATGCCGGTGGAGCGAAGGGGTCTCGGTTCGAGAGAGCGTTCGAAGTGAAGAAGGCCGAGGAGATTGGCGAAAGCCTACCCAACCTACGAAAGGTCAATGAAGACAACAAAATTGGCATCATCATCTGCAACCGTTACGCTGCCTGCGCCGGGGGCAAGTGCTTTCGAGCGCTCCGCCAGCGGGAAAGGGCATTCAGCATCTATCGGGACTGCGAGGTTGAGCTGGTGGGTTACACCAGTTGCGGGGGGTGTCCCGGCGGCAACATCGAGTGTGCCCCGGCCGAGATGATCCGCAACGGCGCAGAGGTCATCCACCTAGCCACTGGTATGGTCGTGGGCTTCTCCCCTTGTCCCAGGCTTGCTTATTTCGTCGACTTTTTAAAGGAGAAATACGGGGTCGAGGTTAGAATCGGCACGCATCTGATCCCCCAGAAATACTACACTACCCATACTCGGCTGGGCACCTGGAACAGCGAACAATGGCAGCAGATGATCGCTCCGAGCCTTTCCAAGGAGGCAACCCGGATCGCCTATGACTGATGCCAAAGGGCTGGGCCAGATAGTGACGGAGCGAACCATACAGCAGCTCCTTCCGGCCTCCGAGCAGCATACGGTCAGCAGGGTGCAGGTAGGTCTGATCTACTCCGCGGTGCAGCTGGATTCGGGGGCCGTCGGAGTAGCCTACACCTTCCCCGAGTCGCGGGTATGCCATGACGGAGACGGCGGCAGCGTGCAGGTCCCGACCGTGCCGGCTGCAGAATGTCATCCGTGGTATGTTTGAGACTAACAGGGACGTTTGAGGACGAAGATCAGCGTATATCCCGAGCAACGAGGGCAGACCATCCGGAGGTGCCCGAAGGGTACGAGTCGACCTCGTACACCTGGGCGATCAGCCTCGCCCAGGTCGAGCGGCCTTTTTTGTCAGAAACTGAACACGTGCGGAACAGTCAGGGCTTCATCCCTGGTGCGGGCGGTGAGCCCGAGCTGAATTAGGGATGTGGATTACTGAAACAGGTGGGCTACGCATACTATCTTGACCGGCGCTTCGTAATGCCCTCCGATGGCGTCGAGATCGTCGGTGGGAATGCCATGCTTTCGCTGATACGCCTGGATCGTGATCATCGGTGGTCGAGCCGAGCCCGGAAGCGAGCTTACCAGCCTTGTCCAGGCACCCGCTGTCGTGGACGTAGCGGTCCCCCTTGAATCGTTCGAGCAGCTCATTGGCCTTGGTTTTCGGATCTTCCAGTATGGTTCTCTTCCTGATGAGATTATCACCGTAACCAGTGAGGGTGGATGTGTACAGGTGGCCGAAAATATTGGGCTGCTGCACGACCGCCCGGCAGGCAGCGAGTGGTCCGAGCAGCGGTTTCAGAACAGATCGAGTTGACCCCTTTCGGAGCGGGAGCGCTCGAGCTTCTTCCGCACGCGCTCTACATCGCGTTTGCGTCCCAAACCCTGCCATATTTCAAGTGCGCCCTGGTATTCTTCCATCCTCTCGTGCACCCGGGCTTCCCCCGGCACGTCACCGGCCTGGCGGTAGCAGCGCAGGGCTTCCTCGTAGTTTGCCGCCTGGAGATAGTGCTTCCCGGCCTGTTTGGAATCACCCCGCAGCTCCTCCACTCTAGCGGCCCCTTCCCAGTCGTTGTTGATTCTACAGATCCAGGCGGCATCCCGCAGCGCCTTCTCCGAGGGCGCCGGAGCGGAAAGCAGGAACTCGACCGCCTTCCTGTAAAGGTCCGGCTGCCTGGCGAACAGCCGGTAGTTGTCCGGACCTGTGGGCAGCTCTTCCAGGATCGTCCGGCAGCCTTCCGGATCCAGAAGCTGAAGGGCGCAGGCCAGCAGCTCCCGGTCTCCCTCCTCCCGGGCAACCTCGCGCAGCTTCTCGAAGAAGCGTCCTACGGTCTCCGGCAGCCTATCCCGGAGGTAGAGGTACGCTCCGGCAAGATCGGCCAGCGCGTTCGGATGTCGGGATTCCAGGTAGAGCTGAAAGATCTCTTCGGAAAGATCCTCATCCAAGAGCATATAGTGGTCTATGCTTACAAGAACACGCGTGAGAAGGGGACGGGTCTGCTCCGGCGCATCCTTCATACGCCGGACAAACAGGTCCAGAGCCAGGCGGCATTTGCCCTCGGATGAAAGATACCAGTCACCCTCGGCTTCCGCTTTTTCGCACAGGTAGGTCAACAGTCCCTCCGAAACCGAAATATCCTCACCGCGGTCATCCACGTAGTCCTCCGCCCATTCGACCATGTCCTTGTCCAGGTAGTAACGAAGTGCCTCCTCGTCACTCTTCATCTTGTGAAATACCGC
>Ga0315553_10001391_pt1 | contig 20209 bp, 17 predicted proteins | sample SalMarSW160140MG_FD_203099 | JGI IMG/M metagenome (GOLD analysis project Ga0315553, IMG submission 203099) | Salt marsh sediment microbial communities from the Plum Island Ecosystem LTER, Massachusetts, United States - Salt Marsh Sediment SW1601-40 ... | reverse complement strand
AGGTTCTCCGGGTCTTCAATACCCACCCGCCGAAGGATCCGGTTGACGGCCGCCAGGATCTCCTCTGCAATCTCACCACCGAGCTTGATATCTACGCCGCGTCCAGCCATGTTCGTGGCGATCGTCACCGCTCCGCTCGAACCAGCTCCAGCAATAATGGCTGACTCTTCATCGTGTTTCTTGGCGTTGAGAACGGTATGCGCGATGCCGGCGTTCAGGACTTTGATCAACTGTTCAGCGTGGTCTCCGTTGAGCTCGAGCAGAACTAGAAGGCGAGCGATGTTTTCCTCACGGGTGGGATTGAGTGAGATTTCCAGCTCGCGTGCCATCGGGCGCAAGACTGCTGGTTTTAACCCCTCTAACGGTTCGTTCAAGGGCTCAAGCTCCTCAACCCGCATGCCATCGTCCGTCAAGCCATGCGCTTCAAGAAACGCATCGCGCAGTACGGCTACGTTCATTAGCGATTGCAGCGCATCGGCTCTCAGGCGCCCCGACAATCGTTCTGATAATTCGACCGATGTCGTACCGACAAGCAGCGGTTGGCCTCGAAGATGGCGGCTCAGGATCTCCAACGTTACCGCACGCAGCTTCGCTTCTTCCGTGCGGAAAACGACATCCGGATAATCTTTCCGGCGCCAGAAGACCGGTGCTTGATCTTTATCACCCAGACGTGAGTAGTAGTTGAATTTGCTGCTGCCCTCGCTGTAATCGACCTCGACCAGGTCGCTCTCTTCAGCGGAAGCGATGAATTCGAGGTTAGTTGGCAGAGGCAGAACATCGACCTTATAGATCTTGTCGAATTCCTCGGCCTCGGTCACGGCCGTACCAGTCATGCCGGAAAGCTTGGCGTACATGCGGAAGTAGTTCTGGAGCGTGATGGTGGCATAGGTCACATTCTCTTGACGGACGCGCGCGCCTTCCTTGGCTTCCACAGCCTGGTGCAGCCCATCCGACCAGCGCCGGCCTGCCATCATCCGGCCGGTAAACTCATCGACGATGATGACCTTGCCAGCCTGGACAACATAGTCTTTGTTGCGTTTGAATAGGTACTCAGCCCGGAGTGCCTGCTCGAGATGGCCCAGGAGGCGAGCTTGCTCGGGCGTGATGTCTTCTGGGCGGTTTGGATCGCGCAGGGGGGTCTGCAGCAGCTGCTCGACATGATTTTCACCCAGTTCGGTCAGCGCGATCGTCCGATCACGCTCGCTGATCTCAAAATCTTCCGGGTTGAGCTGTTTAACGATCTGCGCCATGCGGAGATACGTTTCTGGATCATCGTGCGAGGGACCGGAGATGATGAGCGGCGTGCGGGCTTCATCGATGAGGATATTATCGACCTCATCCAGGATGGCGTAGTGGTGGCCACGCTGAGAGCGGGCATCGAGGGTACGGGCCATGTTGTCGCGCAAGTAATCAAATCCGAACTCGTTATTCGTGCCGTAGGTGACATCGGCAGCATACGCTTCACGCCGGTCAACCAGTCGAAGCTGGTGATTATCTTCCTGGGCAGATTCCGAAGCAGGATCATAGAGGAAGGCCTTCCGCCCATGTTCGGTGCGCGAGGCTTCTTGGAGCACACCAACGCTCAGGCCGAGGAATTTGAATACCGGCCCCATCCAGCGCGCATCACGGCGAGCGAGGTAGTCATTCACCGTGACCAGATGTACGCCCTTTCGCTCCAGGGCATTCAAGTAGATTGGCATGGTTGCGACGAGGGTTTTACCTTCTCCGGTTTTCATCTCGGCGATCTTGCCCTCATGAAGCACGATGCCGCCTACGAGCTGAACGTCGAAATGCCTGAGACCGATCGTTCGTATGGCAGTTTCGCGTACAACCGCGAAAGCCTCGAATAAAATATCCTCGAGCGTTTCTCCCTCACGCAGGCGCGCTTCAAACTCTCCGGTTTTGGCGGTTAAAGCCTCATCGGTCAAAGCCTGCATCTCAGGCTCTAAAGCGTTAATTTGATCAACCTGGTGGCGGTATTCTTCAATCAGGCGGCGTACTGGATCTCCGCCGAGAATATTAGTGATTCGCTTGAACATGGACAATCCCTCTCACGGCGGGCATTATAGCATAGCGACCCAAGCAGCCTTTCAGCATCCGTTTCTGCCCTGCTTGACGCATTCCCAGTGCAAGCTACAATAAGCCTGCGGGGCGGTGGCGGAATTGGCAGACGCCGGGGACTTAAAATCCTCTGCTCGCGAGAGCGTGTGGGTTCGACTCCCACCCGCCCCATTCCATAAGATCAACTTGATGCACGCCTGCCTGGATCGGTACAGCGTGCCATGATGCCCATTGCCCGGGCGAAAGGGAAGCCGATGAAGCGTAGCTTACTGAAGATCATCCCCATCCTGCTGCTGGTCGTCCTTTCCGCCTGTACGCTCCCTGGCGCTGCGTCACCGACTCCTTTCACCTTCCCCACACCAAACCTGACGCACACCGCCATCTTTGCCGCAAGCCCGACCGCCAGCCCGCTTCCACCAAGCCTGACCCCGCTGGTTACAATGGCAGCAACAACGGATGCCGCTGAGACCCCTACCGTGGACCCCAATGCCCCGACGGCGACAGCGGGCACTGCGCCCACCAGCACCCCCGCCCCGGTTGAATCCGTCACAGCAGCTTTTCTGAGCGCTCCCCCTGTGATCGATGGAAATCTCTCGGATTGGGACTCGACAAGCCATACGATCGACAAACCGCTCTCCTATGCCAGTACAGGATGGACAGGCACCGCCGATCTCTCCGCAAGGTATTACCTGGGATGGGATGCGACCTATCTTTACCTGGCGATCGAACGGACGGACGATACCTTTGTCCAGATTTCGAGCGGGCGCAATATGTTCAAAGGGGACGATGTCGAGATCCAGTTCGATGCGGATCTTGAAGGCGACCGCAGCAGTGCCTCACTTAGCAGCGATGACTACCAGATCGGTCTCTCGCCAGGGAACTTCGGGAGCCGCGCTCCCGAAGCGTATCTCTGGTTCCCGCGCAGCCGTGAAGGCGGACTTCCAGCGGTCGACGTGAAGGCGGTCGCACACAGCCAGGGTTACACGCTCGAAGCCCGCATCCCGTGGACGATCTTCGGTGTGACTCCCACTGAGGGCGCCCGCTACGGCTTTGTGCTGGCCCTTTCGGATAACGACTTGGCCGGGGTCGCCACCTGGCAGTCCATGGTCGCCAACGTGAGTGGTCGAAGGTTGGCAGATCCGACAACGTGGGGCGCCCTCGTCCTGGGGGCACCTACAGCCAAGTAACAAACCCGCGCGCATCGGATTAGATTAAAACGCCCGGGGAGTTTCCCCGGGCGTTCGCGTGGTCCCTATGTGCAGGCTTGTCGCAGGACCCGTTCAGTAGAGGACGGAGGCCAATTCATCGCGGTACTGGCGAGTCAACTCATCCTCATCCCCGAGTAGCTGAAAGATCGCCAAGAGAACCTTGCGTGGTAGATCAGACCGATAGTGTCTATCCTGCCGTAGAATATCCAGCAAGCCATCCATGGCAGCGGGAAGGTTATCGAGCAGGATCAATCGCCCTGCCTGGTGAAGTTCGACAGCCAGATGGTCGCTTGCATCAAACCCCTGATCTGCCTCGACCTCTGTTAGAAGTTCCGCCAGCGGCTGCAGCCTCTCTGCCCCGGCCCAACCCTCTCCGGGTGGGAAGTCCTCCAGCAGGTCGAGCGCTTCCTGGCCATGCCCCAGCATCAACAAGCTCTGAACAAGACCAAGCGCTGCCATCGAGTTTGTACCACTCTGATTGAGCGCCTCCCGGAAGATCTCCTGCGCGTCCTGCCACTGGTGAATCGCAAGCAAGCTGCGCCCCTGTTCAAGCGATCGATCAACCTCGCCCGGCGCCACCGTGTCGATGAACCGCTTGACAATCGATTCGGCCTGGGCGCCAACAAATCCGGATGCAAGCTCCCCGTTTTTAAAGGCCTTGACTGCCGGGATGCCCTGGACTCCGTAGCGAGTGGCTAGATTCGGGTTTTCATCAACGTTGACCCTTGCCAGCAGGAATCGACCCGGAACTTCACCCGCCATGCGCTCGAGCATTGGCCCCAGGACACGACAGGGTCCACACCAGGGCGCCCAGAAATCGACGATCACGGGAAGATCATGCGAACGGAGCAGAACATCCCGATCAAATGTAGCTTCCGTCACATCCAGCATGAATTCAGGCATATCTATATTCTACTCCGCCAACCGGCTGCGTTTCTGTAGAGCGCTGATCCTGGGTTGCAGAACACTAACTCCTCCCGGAACCAGGCTCCGTACAAATAATACCGGACTACTCACCCGGATCTTCCTGCCCGGCCGGTTGTACGATCTCAATTACCTGCCCACGATAATCGATCCGTACCTGGAAACCCATCATCCCCAACCAGGTTAGCATGTCCTCCGGGATTCCGGTTTGCAGCAAAGCCTCAAATTGCTCGTCGGCTCGTTTAAGGGACTGCTCAATTACGGCTTTAGTGAAGATGTCTTCCTGACCGAGCATACGCATCGTGCTCTGGCTGATGATATCCTCGTGCCCTTCGATCATTTCGAAGATTCTCCCGAGGACCTGACGGTCAACAAGTTCACTCTCCACATGCCGCAGGAAACCATCATCATCGACCACGTAGAAGGCCTCATCGCCAAGCTGCGTAACATCGACCGGATCACCCCGTTCATCGATAACTAGACCTTGAAAAAGCGCCCGTTGCGCCACGTTTATTCCTCCCGAATCAATCCCTCTATCCGCGTGTTAATTGGATGATTCGATTGAATCTTACCAAAAATGAGCCGGGGAGAGGTTGACAAGGCATGCGGAATGATGCGATTTCAGGGGTGTACGATAACGAGCGTTCCAACGCTGGCAAAGTTAAACAACCACTGAGCATCGGATGTCCTCAGGTTCACACAGCCGTGGCTCATGGGGGTGCCAAAATTGGAATGCCAGTACGTGCCATGGAGAGCATAACCTTTATAGAAGTACATCGTGTACGGCACATCCGGCAGGTAATACCCCGGGCCAGCCATGTCGGCCGCAGTATATTTGACGTACACCCGAAATTGCCCGATTACTGTAGGGTAGGCGGCTACACCGGTCGAGACGATGAAACTCTGGATTGCTTCATCCCCGTCGTATGCGGTCACGCGCTGTTCGCTGATGTCGACATCGATCCAACGACCCTCACTCTTAACCCTTTCCATAGGGATATCGAAGGTCGAGAGCCAGTTCAACACATAGGTCGGGGTCGCCGTGGGTGTCGGTGTGGGTGTTGAGGTTAGGGTCGCAGTCGGGGTTGGGGTTGAGGTCGGGGTCGGCGTCGAAGTCGGTGTAGGGGTCGGGGTGTAGGTGGCTTTCGCCAGAGGATCCTGCGCGCGTTGAGGCTGAAGAGCGGAAGCGGGAATCCCCCCCACCCAGAAGCCGACAGCCAGTGCCAGCGCGGTCGAGGAGAGCATGGCCCGCAGTGAAAATAATTTGCGTAAGGTCAGCGCTTCGAGCGGGGTAAACTCGGGAACCAGGTGGTCAGGGATGCGTGCTTCAGCGAGTGCCTCCTGCCGCTCCGCAGCCGGTAAGCGGCGGATGAGCCAGCGAATGGCTTTTCGGGCTGGTTTGCTGGCAGGATTGATGTCAAGAGCGCGGGCGATGTAGGCCAATCCGGCCTTGGGCGCAGAAACGGCGGCAAGCAGTAACCAGGCTTCTTCGCCATGCGGATCCAAGCGCGCCGCAGTTCGAGCTGCCCGCCTGGCTTCGGCCCGATCCCCAGAACGTAACGCTGCTTTCGCCCTCTGGAGTGCTGCCTGCGCACCGGGTGTGGTCATGGAATTGACTCCCCCGGTAGGTTGGCCGGCTCATTGTTCACATAGCACAGAACGCCTTCGGCGATCCCCCGCGCGGCTTTCTCCGGGTTTGCAAGAAGGAAATCTCGGTCAAGATAAAGGAAACCGGTTTCGATGATCGCTGCCGGGGTCTGGGAGTGAATCTCCTTGAATGTATGGTATTCGGTCATATCCCGCGTGATGCTGCCGGGATGATAGCTCAAACCGGTCGCCCTTCCATAACGGTCCACCAGACAATCAACCAGGCGCTGAGCACGGTCCGGCACGACGGTATCGAGTGCGCTCGTGACCTTGAAACCGGTTGCAAACTCGTTGATCGGTGTACATGAATCGGCGTGGATCGAGACCAGGGCGACAGCGTCGTATTCGAAGAGCCGCTCATCAAACTCCTCGAGCACATCGACAGTCAACCCAGCCGCTTCCAACGCCTGGGCGGTGCGGATACCGATCTCACGGTTAACTTCTAATTCGGTAAGCCCGGTATCCTCACAGACTGAGCCAGGATCGTCAGCCCCGGTCGACGGATTGAGCCCGGAATGACCGACGACAATACCGATTCGCAGCTCGCGCGGTTCCGCTGTCTCAGGCGCCGATCCGGCAGCCACCCCACCCCCGCTGCGAGCATCGAAGGCCGCCGCCAGTTGGTTGGCAAATTCGCCAGGGCTCAACCCGGCCGGGGTCCATGCCGTGAACAGGGTAGCCAACACGGCAGCTACAACCAGGGTAACACCAAGGTTACGCATCACCTGTCGTGCAGGTGGTGCGCTGGCATCCTTCAGCCCTCTCAGCGATCCTTCCGGCGCCATACAAACTCCCGTGCTTAGGCTGGGAGCCATTATAGCAAGGTTCATCTAACGGCGGCCATGGGCCTGCGGTCATCTCCCGGTCCAGGACGGGCTCGATCTTGTGCTTTCCAGCCGAAAAACCACCTTGGTAATATTCATCAAGAATATCATAATATTTGTGGCGTCAAGGTAATCCATATCTGCATAGATCTGAGGTGGTGACGCTCAATACCCGGTACCCGCCGAAGGCATTGCCACCACCCGTGCTTACTACACCCCGACAACCAACCAGTGCCCGGCTCAAGCAGTACACGAAGCGCAGGGTGCTCGCGGCGAGCAATTCAGCCCGGACGAGCCTGTAGGTTTTTTTGTGTCTGCCTGCTCATCTGGAGAAATCCGATCACCCCTGGAGTAGAATCAGATCGGAAAGTTGAGGGTAGCCGATGGAATCAAAGGTGTATGGACAACAATCGAGCCTCACGCATGAAGAAATCCTGCGATACTCCCGTCATCTTCTGATGCCAGAAGTCGGCTTGGAGGGGCAGCAGCGATTGAAGGAGTCCTCGGCGTTGATCATCGGCGCCGGCGGCCTCGGCTCACCGGTGGCGATGTACCTCGCCGCAGCCGGGGTCGGGCGGCTGGGTCTCGTGGATTACGATGTCGTCGACTACACCAACTTGCAGCGCCAGATCATCCACGGCAGCGCAAACCTCGGGGAACGGAAGGTTGAATCAGCGCGTGCACGACTCTCTGACCTGAACCCGGCGATCGAGGTCGAGATCTATGATGTACCTTTTACAAGCGAGAATGCCCTCTCGATCGCCGCTGATTATGATCTTCTAATCGACGGCACCGATAACTTCCCAACCCGCTACCTGGTCAACGACGTATGTGTGATGACTGGGAAACCAAATGTCTACGGTTCGATCTTCCGCTTTGAGGGACAGTTAAGCGTCTTCTGGTCAGAACATGGCCCGTGCTATCGCTGCCTTTTCCCTGAACCTCCCCCACCCGGTTTGATCCCCTCCTGCGCCGAGGGGGGTGTTTTTGGGGTTCTGCCGGGAACGATCGGGACGCTTCAGGCGACTGAGGCCTTGAAGATCCTGCTGGGCATTGGCAGCCCACTTCTCGGCAAACTCTTGCTCTATGATGCGCTCGACATGAGCTTCCAGGTCGTTCAACTGAAGAAAAACCCGGCGTGCAAGGTCTGTTCGCCCAAACCCGAGATCACCGAGCTCATCGATTATGAAGCCTTCTGCGGTGTCCCGGGTCACGACCGGATCGAAGATCAATTGCCAGCTGAGTGGGAAATCGAGGCGGAGGAGCTGGCCGAACGGATCTCAAACGGCGAGTCAATCAAGCTCATAGACGTCCGTGAACCGCATGAGCTGCGCATCTCAGCCCTCCCGGGCGCAACATTGATCCCGCTCGGCTTGCTGGCTGCAGAGATGCACGAACTCGATTCAGCACAGGAGATCGTCCTCTTTTGCAAGTCTGGTTCGCGCTCTGCACGTGCCCTGGAACTGCTTGCCGGGGCAGGGTTTCGCAAACTCAAGAATTTGCACGGTGGGATCAACGCCTGGGCGCAGCAGGTGGACCCCACGCTGCCGATCTATTGATGGATCTTGTACGTGGATGGCCGACGTCATGGTCTACCCTCGCTTTTCTATATGCTACAGGCGCAGCGATCAGCGCAGGCAGATCTCCCGCGCACCGGCAGGAGTCTGCGGCAGTGTACAATCAGAATTGCATCGATCCTCCGCTGAACGATGTCCTTGATCCCAGCGGAATCCCTACATAACCATGCGACGATCCTCACTCACACTCATCTTGTTCATCCTGGGCCTGATCGCCGGGTGTGTATCAGCGCCTGTCACCGGCCCTACCCCCACACCTGAGCGCACAAGCACCGCCACCGGCATCCCTGTATCACCCACGCCAGCGTGGTCCATATCCGGTCCTGACCTCGAACTGCAGGCAATCGATGAAGGGCTGCTCTTGACCGGGACCTTTGAGAACACAACCGTGAGCAGCATCGCCCAAATTGAGCTCGATGCGCAGCTGGTCGATGAACAGGGAGAAATCGTGGTCCAGGCCTCGCTGCAGCCTGTCCCCTCCGCCCTCGCTGCCGGTGAAACAGCCGGCTTTGCGATCGTCTTTCCTGCCCCGGGGCGTCCGGTTCTCCCCGTCGTCCGAGTCCAGGCTTATGAGCAGGTCCCGGCCAATAAAACCCGGGTTTCGGTGGAGATAATGGATGTTCGTCCCGGCAACGATGGCCAGACCTATGTTGTGGGCGAGATATTCAACCACAGTTTCAACTATGCTCGAGTAGATGACTTGCTGCTGCTCGCTGCAGGCGCTGCCACGAGCCCTGGAGCTGCCTTTCTCATCCCTGGCAACCAGGGACTGCCGCCACGATCAAGCGTATTCTTCCTCGCATCCGTTGTGGGAATGGCCCCAGTGGCAAGCTGGCGGACCTTCGTCGATGTCTCAACTTCCGGGACCCCTGATACGCCTAAGCTTGTCCTCACAGAACCGATCACATTACACTTCACGGACCAGGGCCGCCCATTCCACATCCTGCAGATACAAAACCAAGGCAGCTTGCCGCGCTGGTTAGGCGGGCAGCTGGCTTTATTTACCGAAGGGACGCTGTTATCGCTTAGTGATATCTCATCCCCCTATCCCCTCCAGCCGGGGGAGATCCGTGTTATTTCCATCAAGACGTATCCCGGGCTTCCATCTGACCCCGCGTCGACATTGGTCAGTATGGAGACATGGCAGCCTGAGCTCCGACTCGATGCGCTTCGCTCAAGACCCGCCCTCGAGCCCGTTCTCAGCCTGAAGGTCGAAGTAGCCCAATTTGAAACGATCGGGGGATTGATTTTTATCCGTGGCAACCTGACCAATGAGCACCCGGCTGCAGTCGTCGATCCATCCGTGCAGGTTGTGTCACGTGATCAATCCGGCCGGGTACTCGACTCTGCCTGGGTCAAGCCGGCAAAGGACCTGGCGACGGGCGATACGGTTAGCTTCGAATTGACACTTATGCTGCCAGCGGGGACAACGGCTGAGATGAGCGAATACGATATCCAGGGACAGGGGATCACAAGAAGTGGGGAGTGACCAGGAACACGGCACCCAGACCATTTCGATCTGGTATACTTTCCTTGCTGCCCCGGCTATCCGGGGCAGTTTAACCGTCACTTTGCCACCTTTTTACCAGGAGGTGGATAGCGTACGACACCAGGCTCTTTTGCCTGGATGGACCTCGGGTGAGGAGTCAGATGAATAAAACCAAGAAGCTGGAACTCTACCATGAGATGGTGCTTGTACGGCGCGTTGAAGAACGCGCTGCGCAGCTTTATCAAGAAGGAAAAATCGGCGGCTTTTTGCATCTTTACATTGGCCAGGAAGCCGTTGGATGCGGCGCGTTGGCTGCACGCCAGCCCCAGGACCGTGTCCTGACCGCATACCGCGATCACGGTATCGCCCTCGCAGCTGGGATTGAAGCAAAAGTCGTCATGGCTGAACTGCTGGGGAAAAAGACCGGGACATCCAAGGGTTTTGGTGGCTCGATGCACATGGCTGACACCAGGCTGAACTACTGGGGTGGCCACGCCATCGTCGGATCTCACCTCCCCTTCGCAGCCGGCATGGCGCTCGCCGATCGATACCGTGCGCAGGACAACGTCACCCTGTGTTTCTTCGGGGACGGCGCAACCAACATTGGGTATTTTCATGAGGCGTTGAATCTTGCTGGAGTTTGGGACCTTCCCGTCGTATGGATTTGCGAGAACAATCAGTATGGAATGGGCACAGCAGTCGCCCGGGCTTCAGCTGTGGAGGAGATCCACATGAAAGCTGAAGCCTACAACACTGCGCACAGCCGGGTCGATGGGATGCACGTCATGAAAGTGTATGAAGCTGTCCAGGAGGCGATCCAGCATGCGCGCGAGAAAGGCCCCTACTTTCTAGAAGCAATTACGTATCGCTTTGAAGGCCATTCGATGGGCGACCCCGAGCGCTACCGCACCAAGGACGAGGTGGGTTCTTGGGAGGAGAACGACCCGATCGGCATCTACCGCAAGTACCTGATCGAAGAAAAGGTGGCGGATGAAGCTGCGCTTAACAAGCAGGAGCAACGGGTCGAGGATGAAGTCCAGGAAGCAGTTCAATACGCCGAGGAGAGCCCCGATCCCACCTGGGATGATCTGCTCGAAAGCGTTTATGTCGATGACTACAGGGATGAATCATGAGCGTCATAACCATGCGTGAGGCGATCTCCCAGGCTTTATGGGAGGAGATGGAGCTCGATGACCGGGTCTTCATCATGGGCGAGGAGGTTGGTGTCTGGGGCGGTACCTATGCTGTCACCCGCGGTTTCTATGATCACTTCGGCGAGAGACGCGTCCGGGATACCCCGATCGCAGAATCCGTGATCGTTGGCGCAGCGAATGGTGCGGCGATGGTGGGTTTAAGGCCGATCGCCGAGTTGATGACGATCAACTTCGCTTTTACGGCCATGGATCAAATCGTGAACCAGTCTGCGAAGCTACACAGCATGTTCGGCGGCCAATTCACGCTTCCACTCGTGATCCGGGCCGTCGGTGGAGGCGGGCGACAGCTGGCGGCGACACACTCACAAACACCGGATGTGATCTTCGCGCACTTCCCTGGGCTGAAAGTAGTCTCACCCGGGACACCGCACGATGCAAAAGGTCTGCTTAAATCAGCCATCCGCAGTGATGATCCTATCCTTTTCGTTGAGAATGCGACCCTCTACCAGGTTCGAGGTGAGGTTCCCGATGAAGAATTTTTAGAACCGATCGGCGTCTCCAAGGTTCAGCGCTCGGGCGATGCAGTTACGCTGGTAACTTACTCAAAGATGCTCCAATTCTCTTTGAAAGCAGCCGATGAGCTAGCCAAGGAAGGGATCGAGATCGAGATCGTCGACCTACGTACGCTCCGCCCGCTTGATATGGGCCCTGTCGTCGAGTCGTTCAAGCGGACCAATCGCGCCGTGTTGGTTGAGGAGGGGTGGCGTTCTTACGGCGTGATGGCCGAGATCGCCGCCCGGCTCTACGAGCAGGCTTTTGATTATCTCGACGCACCCATCCGCCGGGTCGCCCAACGCGAAGTCCCACTGCCCTACAATTCCGCCCTTGAACAGCAGGCGCTGCCTCAGATCGAGGACATCATTCGGGCTGTGAAAGAGGTGCTTTGATGGCCGACGTCGTCAAGATGCCCAAGCTGGGATTCGATATGACCGAGGGTACGCTCGTGCGCTGGGTGGTCGGCGAGGGCGAGATAATCGAGACCGGGCAAGTGCTGGCCGAGATCGAAACCGATAAGGCGACCGTCGAAGTTGAGGCTCCTGCCTCCGGCATCGTCTATAAGCATGTCATCACGGAAGGCTCGATCGTCCCGGTGGGTAATCCGATTGCGATCATCGGGGCTGAGGGTGAGGACATCGACAGCATTGAGCTTACCGGTGAGGAACTTTCTCCTGCAGCCAGCACCCAGATACCGGAACGGGCTGCGGCGGCAACCGCAGATAGCGTGAGCGAGGTTGAGGCCAGGACCGTGTTCTCCGGGACCGACTACCCTGGAGGGGTCAAGGCTTCACCCGTCGCCCGACGCATCGCTGAGGAGATAGGCATTGATCTGGCTCGCATTCAGGGGAGCGGACCCGGGGGACGGATCATCAAGGTGGATGTTGAGTCACATGTGCCCGGACCGGATCGAACGGCTACCGTCGCAGCTCCCCGGCCATTCCTGGCAACCGCGCCCAGGCAAACAGAACGTGTGCCGGTGAGCAAATTACGGGCCATGATCGGCAAACGCATGACGCGGGCCAAACAGGAGCTGCCCCACTTCTACGTCACGTCGGATGTTGACGCTGGCCCGGTTATGGCAGCTCGAACCCAGCTGAATGGCGCGCTGCCGGAGAACGAGAAGCTGTCGGTGAACGACTTCATCGTCCGCGCGGCTGCACTGGCCTTGCGTGAGTTCCCCAACCTGAACGCTTCACTTGAAGGGGATGTGATCGTGCGCCACGGGGAGATCAACATCGGCATCGCTGTGGCAGTCGAGCAGGGTTTGCTGACGGTCGTCACCCGCAATGCGGACCAGAAGCCGATCCGTACGCTCTCGAGTGAGATCCGGGCGATGGTTGACCGCACGCGATCTGGCAAAGTTCGACCGGAGGACGTCGAGGGATCGACGTTCACTGTGTCCAATCTGGGGATGTTCGATGTCGACCATTTCATCGCCATCATAAATCCGCCCGAGGCCGCGATCTTGGCTATCGGAAGCGTGCGCGAAGAACCCGTCTACGCCGGCGCCGATCTGGTACGCGCTCAGCGCATGAAGGTCACACTTTCAGCAGATCATCGCGTAACCGATGGTGCCGAAGCTGCACGCTGGCTGCAGGTCTTCAAGCGCTACTTCGAGCAGCCGTTATTGATGTTCATCTAGTGCTCATTAGCCTGTGCACTGCTGATTGGCAGATTGGCGCATCTGAACCGGTAGGGGCTACAATTGCCTCGAACCCGAACCTGAGGACGACGCGTGTCTGAACTATCCCGCATCCTGATCGTCGATGACGAACCCGATACTGTTGGTTTAATCGAAATCACCCTCGGATCAGCCGGGTACATGCATGAATCAGCCTACTCTGCCTTTGATGCGAACCAGAAGATCAAGAATGTTCCTTTCGACCTGATCCTGTTGGACGTGATGATGCCAGATACAAGCGGGTTCGATCTGGTCCGCGAACTGCAGCAGGATGGTATGTATTTACCCCCTATCATCTTTCTCACAGCGCGTGGGCGTCCAGAGGATATCGAAGCTGGAAATGCGCTCGGTGCAAAAGGCTACCTAGTCAAACCCGTAACCCGCGGCAGGTTACTCGATGCCATCAAGGCCGCTCTCTATGAGTCCGCCTAACACCCCCGCAGCGCTCGAAGACCAACTCGATTTGCTGACCACGTACCTGGAAGAACTTGAACCCTACCTGATGTCCCAGGAGCTCTTCTGGCCGATTGGATCCATGAACACGCAGTCCCCAAAATTGACGATCGGGAACCTGCTCCTCACATTGAAAACGGTAGGAGCGAGGCAATCTACACTTAATCCTGGCCAGCAGGGACGCCTGCATCAGATCCAAACCCACTGGAATCAGACCTCGATGAAATGGGCTTCCGCCATTTCCAGCAAAGCCGTACGTGAGATGGGCGCGCGCTTGAACTTGTGGCGGGGTTTTCTCACAGATCTCATAGAAGGACAGGACCGGCGCTACCTCTATTCTACAGAAGTACGCAACCGTGTGCTCTTCGAGCTGCTTGTATCGCTCACGACGGACGAAGACGCATCCGCTGATCTCCGAACAACCATGCTGAGCCTCGATGGTCGGATGCAAGCTCTGACCCAACCCGCTCCTTTCCAGTGGGAGGATTTCCTGCAGGCCGATTTCAACCGAGAGTCCTTCCCCTTTCTTTACCGGACTACATCCGAACAGGCCTAAAATCATCCATGTGAAATGAAAACGGCGGTCAGCTAAAGCTGACCGCCGTCTGCTTGCTACTGAATTCGAGACCTACTTGGCATAATCGACTGCACGAGTCTCACGGATCACGGTCACCTTGATCTGCCCTGGATACTGCATGCCTTCCTCAATCTTCTTCGCCACGGTTCGGGCAAGGCGGTTGGCCTCCAGATCATCGATATCCTCGGGGCGTACGATAACCCGGATCTCGCGGCCCGCCTGCAGCGCATAGCTCTGGTTCACTCCTTCAAACGAGTTGGCGATTTCCTCCAGCGCCTTGATACGCTTGATGTACTGTTCGAGGCTCTCACGCCGTGCCCCAGGCCTGGCACCGCTGATCGCATCGGCCGACTCGACGATCACCGCTTCCACCGATTCTTGCTCCACTTCATGGTGGTGGGCCTCAATCGTATTCACCACGGCCGCACTGACGCCATAGCGGCGGCAGAAATCAGCGCCCAGCGACGAGTGCGTGCCTTCAACCTCATGGTCCATAGCCTTGCCTAGGTCGTGCAGCAAGCCTCCCGCTTTTGAAATCTCGACATCTGCACCCAGTTCGGCTGCAATAACTCCGGCAAGCTGCGCGGTTTCAACCGCATGCGCCAACTGGTTCTGCCCGTAGGAGGTGCGGAACTTCAAACGGCCGAGCTTCTTGGTGATCTCCGGGTGCAGGCCCGGCACCCCGGCATCGAAGGCCGCTTTTTCGCCCTCTTCCACGATCAAATTCTCGACTTCATTCTTCTGCTCGGAAATGATCTTCTCGATTTGAGCCGGGTGGATGCGGCCGTCGAGCACAAGCTCTTCCATCGCTCGACGGGCGATCTCACGCCGCACCGAATCAAAACAGGATATGGTGACCGCTTCCGGCGTGTCGTCAACGACCACGTCCACGCCCGCGGCCTGCTCAAATGAACGGATATTACGCCCGTTGCGACCGATGATCCGGCCCTTCATATCGTCCGAAGGCAATGGCACAACCGAGACGGTCACCTCGGCCACATGATCGGAGGCAACGCGCTGGATGGCATCGGCAACTAGCGTGCGAGCCCGTTTTTCGCCTTCTTGCTGGGCCTCTTCTTCGATCTGGCGGATGATGCGCATCATATCCCCCCGGGCTTCCTTCTCGACCTCTTGCAGCAACTGGCCCCTGGCTTCTTCCTGGGTCATGCTCGAGACCCGTTCGAGCTCAAAGACGATTTCTTCATAGCGCTGTTCTAGTTCGTTCGCCCGCTTATCCATCGAGCTCTGTCGTTTGCTGAGCACCTGATCGCGTTTATCGAGCTGGTCAAAACGGCGATCAACATCGGCCCGTCTCTGCTGGATGCGCTCTTCCTCGCGCGACAGTTCCGCTCTCCGGCGCTTGAGTTCCTCTTCCGCATCATCCCGGATCTTCAACGCCTGGTCCCGGGCTTCGAGCTCTATGTCTTTTGCTTTCGCCCGCGCCTCTTCGAGCATGCGATCAGCAGTGGCCTGGCGACTGCGTACATTCCGCTCCAACTGGAGTTGGCGGAGGAAATACCCGATAAGCGCACCGGCGCTTAGCGCGATCACAATACTGACGATGGTGGTTATGTCCACGTCCTTACCTCACTTTCACCCTCGGAATGTAATTCCCCTGAGTCGATCTCCTTGAGCACGTCTTTGATGACGGCGTAGCTGAACCCGCGTCGCTCGAGGTAACCGGACAAGCGCCGTTGGGCGATTTCTTGCGGGAGATGCCGGTAACGACGCCAACCCCCGCGTGCTGCCTTACGGGCTGCCGAAGTATCGTCATAGCCTTCCAGCGCCTGACTGATGAGCTCCTTGCCGACCCCCTTGCGGGCCAATTCGATGCTCAAAGCTCGGGCGCTGCGAGGTCGAAAGCTAAGCCGGTTCTCAACCCACGCTCTAGCAAAGGCGCCATCATCGACCAACTCATTTGTTTTCAGGCGCTCCAAAGTGCGGTCCTGCACTGCCTCAGGAACTCCATTCCGGGCTAGCTTCTCTCGGATTTCTTGCTCGGCGTGTGGCCGCCGGCTGAGCCAACGTACTGTCCGGCGGTAGGCACGCTGCTCTTCATCTTGTCTCGATAATTGCTGGATATCACTTTCGGATAAATGTTGACCCACCTTTAGATCCGCGATCAGGCTCCCGTCAAGGCTGAATCGATAGGCGTGATCGACGTAAACGCCGACCCGCGTCTTATCCTTCTTCTGCGCCTTGATCGCCGTAATTTCCCCTGGCAAGCAAACCTCGCCTTCCTAATAAGCAAGAGCCGCGGACCATGATCATGGCCGCGGCTAAGGCAGGACGATGGGGATGGTATCCCCGGAAGAAATCTAGACGCCGAGACGACCCACCCTGTTGAGAGGGTGAGAAAGCCAGGTTTTATTTGCCTATGCCCAGGGTTCGGGCGATCTTCTCAAGCCAGTCCACCTACAATGTTGTTGGTCTATATTTCCTGGTTTCTCGGTGTCAAATCTCACTCTTGAGATCGTATCCAGTGCCTTCGCCGCAAGAATCTTTACTGTTTTAACTTTCTCCCGCAGCGTGATCGTTTCCAGCACTTCCGTGCTCTAGTCTGGTTCTTGCTCCTCGTTCGCTTCGCTATCAGCCACCGGCTGAACATCTACGCGGATGGCTGCTTCGATTTCGTCCGCCATTGCTGGGTTTTCCCTCAGGAACGATTTCGCGTTCTCTCGCCCCTGCCCCAGGCGGGTTTCACCGTAGTTGTAGAATGAACCCCGCTTCTCAATAATATCTTTCTCTACGCCCAGGTCAAGAATATCCCCGGACTTTGATATCCCCTCGTTGTACATCACATCAAATTCAGCCACCTTGAACGGTGGGGCGACCTTGTTCTTCACCACCCGCACCCGCACCCGGTTCCCGACCACTTCCTGTCCGACCTTGATGCTCTCGATCCGGCGCACATCCAACCGCACCGAGGCATAGAACTTCAACGCCCGTCCCCCGGTCGTCGTCTCCGGGTTGCCGAACATCACCCCGATCTTCATCCGCAGCTGGTTCGTGAATACGACGGCCGTGTTTGTCTGCTTGATCGCTCCGCTCAACTTGCGCAGCGCCTGGCTCATCAGCCGGGCCTGCATCCCCATCGTCGCATCCCCCATGTCGCCTTCGATCTCGGCCCGTGGCACCAGCGCCGCTACGCTGTCGATCACCACGATATCGACCGCACCGCTGCGCACCAGCGTCTCGGCGATCTCCAATGCCTGCTCGCCCGTGTCCGGCTGCGAGATGTATAGATCATCGACGTTCACCCCACAGCGTGCGGCGTAGGTCGGATCGAGGGCATGTTCCATATCGATGTAGGCGCACACGCCTCCCAGGCGCTGCGCTTCGGCCACAAGATGCTGGCAAAGCGTCGTCTTGCCCGAAGCCTCCGGACCGAAGATCTCGGTCACCCGCCCACGCGGCAGACCGCCCACCCCCAGCGCCAGATCGAGCGCCAGAGACCCGGTGGGGATCACTTCGACCTGCAGGTGGTGTGCTTCACCCAGGCGCATCACGGCTCCGTCCCCGAATCGCTTCTTGATTTCTGTAACTGCAGACTCGAGGGCTTTTGTGCGGTCACCGGGCATAGGAATTTTCCTGGGTCATCTTGGAGTGTTTTAGTGCTGAATAGGTGGAGTCTACCTGAGTTTAGGGGTCAAAGCAAGCTGGCCGGGATCGGCCATGATGAGAAAACGAAACAGCGATGGAAGGCTTCCACCGCTGGATGAGGACACCCCGCTATGCCGTGTGCGACGTGATTTTGAACCTGCTTTCGCAGGCGGGGCCTTACCCGGGTGATCCGCCTTGGCCGAAGCCTATCGCGTCACACCCTGGACATCAGGCCCCATTTGATTCGTGTTGGCTCAAAATCTCTTGCCGCATCACGTACACAGCAGGGTATATACTTGGTATACCACGTTCACTAGTGCTTGACAATGTCTGCACTACGAATCAGCCGTAATTTTAAGATGAAGCTCCCGCAGTTGGACTTCATCAGCCAGCGAAGGCGCCCCGGCCATGACATCGCGTGCGGCCTGATTCTTTGGAAAAGCGATCACTTCGCGGATGTTCGGCTCGTCCGCCAGGAGCATTACAAGCCGATCAAGACCTGAAGCGATGCCTCCATGCGGGGGTGCCCCGTACTCAAAAGCCTCCAACATATGGCCAAATTGAAGGCGCGCTGACTCCATGTCTTGGCCGATCAATGGAAAGATCTTCTCTTGCAGCTCACGGTCATGGATTCGAATGCTGCCTCCAGCGACTTCGCTGCCGTTGAGGATCATGTCGTACTGCGAGCCGCGCACCGCACCCGGGTCAGAATCGAGCAGCTCAAGATCCTCGATCAGGGGCATGGTGAATTGATGTTGGCTTGGATCCCAGCGAGCTTCCTCCGCGTTCCAGGTCATCAGTGGAAAGTCAATCACCCAGCAGAATGCCAGCAGATCAGGATCACGTAATCCAAGGGAATCGCCCAGGTGTTCGCGCAGGCGACCCAGTGAGTCGTATACGATTCTGGGCTGATCGGCCACACACAAGAGGAGATCACCCGCCACAAGGCTGCTACGTCTACGCAGTTCGGACAGGGTTTCATCCTTGATGAACTTCGTGAAGGACGATCGCTCCTGACCATCCTCACCAACCGCCAGGTAGGCCAGCCCCTTGGCTCCGAATTGACCGGCGTACGCGGAAAGGTCGTCGATGTCCTTGCGGCTGTAGTTGCCACATCCCCGGGCGTTGATCGCGCGCACTTGCCCACCGGACGCGACAACCTTCTCGAAGACCTGGAAGCCGCTACCGGCTGCCAGATCGGTCAGGTCGATCAACTCCATCTCGAAGCGAAGGTCCGGGTTATCCTTCCCGAACCTGTTCAAAGCCTCGGCATAGGTCAATCTCGGCCAGGGCGAGGCGAGTAAGCGCTTCTGCGGAACAAGCTCGGCGACCATCTCGGTATACATCGGTTCCATTAATTGGAGAATATCCTCACGTTCAACAAACGACATTTCGATATCGAGTTGGGTAAACTCGGGCTGCCGGTCACCGCGCTGATCCTCATCCCGGAAACAGCGTGCGATCTGGAAATATTTCTCTATGCCGGCCACCATCAGCAGCTGCTTCAACTGCTGCGGCGATTGCGGTAAGGCGTAAAACTCGCCTGGATAGAGCCGAGCTGGCACGAGGTAGTCCCGGGCGCCCTCGGGCGTAGTCTTGAACAAGATCGGTGTCTCGATCTCCCAAAATCCTTGCCGATCAAGGACGTCACGAATGTATTTGATCACTTGATGACGGAATCCGAGATTACGCTGCATCCGCTCTCTGCGAAGGTCCAGGTATCGATACTTAAGTCGCACCATCTCCTCGACCTCGGTTTCTTCATTGATTGGAAAGGGCGGAGTCTTGGCTGGATTGAGCACGGTCAGGCGTTCGACCTCGACCTCCACTTCACCCGTGGGCAGGTCGGGGTTCTCCATCCCCTCTGGCCGTCGTCTTACCACTCCCTCGACCTGGATCACCCACTCATTGCGGACTTCGGCTGCCGCGTCATGCGCTTGTGCAGCCTGTTCCGGGTTGGCGACAACCTGGACGATCCCCGAGCGATCCCTGAGATCAAGAAAAGTAACGCCCCCATGGTCACGCCGGCGATCCACCCAGCCAGCCAGCGTGACTCGCTCTCCCACAAGACCAGCGCTTAATTCACCACAGGAATGTGTCTTCAGCATTGTGCCTCCTCCCCCCGAAAAAGATACGCCGCCCGGTTTTTGTGCTCTCGGGCGGCGGTTGTGCTCAGCTCGTTCTGCTTAAGCAGACGCACACTCTCCCGCCAATTGTGACCGGGGATTAGCGTCCTGCAGGATCAGATCGTGTGTCGGCTGGATGATCATATTGGAGTGATTATAGCATCCTGCGTCCAGCCGGGTCAACGCGAGCGGAACAAAGAGTAGTGTCCCACAATTGCCGAGTGAAGATGAGAAGTAGACCGACCTGAGACGAGTTTAATCCTCATTCGGTCGCGGTTTCCAGTGCTTCAGATCTCTTTCGTCAATGCTTAACCTCCTTTGTCGATC
>Ga0315553_10001390_pt1 | contig 20215 bp, 21 predicted proteins | sample SalMarSW160140MG_FD_203099 | JGI IMG/M metagenome (GOLD analysis project Ga0315553, IMG submission 203099) | Salt marsh sediment microbial communities from the Plum Island Ecosystem LTER, Massachusetts, United States - Salt Marsh Sediment SW1601-40 ... | reverse complement strand
GCCCTTGATCACGTTCTGCTCGTTGCGGCTGGTCAGTGACGCCAGGCGGTTGCGGACGACCACCCAGTCGGTCTCGCCGTAGTCGGCAAGATGGCGTTTGCGCCGCTCCTCGCGCACCAGCTCGGCGTATTGACTGACCGCGGCGATCGAGAAGTCGGCCGGATCGACGCGGCCGAGGACGTCGAGATCGATGAAGCTGTCGTTGATTGGCGTGATCAGCGTGTCGGCCATCGCATGGCTGAGGCGCATCCGATAGGTGTCGTTCGCCGGCGTATCGATGATCACGAAGTCGCAAGTGTCGACCAGCCGTTCGACGATCTCCCGGAAGGCGGCGTGCTCCCGCGCCTGGATGTCGGAAACCGTCTCACCGTCTCCAGCCTTCACAGAGAAATGCGTCGGCAGCTCCAGCTGGTTGCCGGTTTTGCGTGCCCAGCGCGACCGGTTTTCCAGGTAGCGGGTGAGTGACAACTGCCGGCTGTCGGTATCGATCGAGGCGACCCGGTAGCCGCTTTTTATCAGGGAGACGATGATGTGCACCGCCACCGTCGATTTGCCGGAGCCACCCTTCTCGTTGCCGAGAACGATGACATGTGCGGAACCCGGCTTGGGTGCCACGCTCCTTGGTGATTTTCGGTCGGACAAGGCTGTTGGTCCCTGTGAAAACAGGGGGAAATGATGGCCTCCAAAGGCTGAAAATCCGTCAACGAATTAACGCGAATGCCACTGGTCGGCGGCTTTCCGACGTTTTTTCGAGGATCAAAGGGCTACCGGACGCCGAACTCGGCCAGTTCGGCGCTCAGTTCCGGCGGCAGATCACCACCCCTTGCCCGCCTCCTCAGGTCGCGCGGCGCGTCCTTGGGATCGAGATAACGCCACCCCTGGAACGGGCGCCGCGGCTGCCATTCCGTCCGCTTCAATGTCGGCTCGAGCACCAGCCGACAGCGCCCGATTCCCTCGTCGTCGACAAAGGGTCTGACATCGAGGAGCCGCTGCCGCACCTGGACGGTGCCCTTGATCACCCAATAGAGCGATCCGTCGTCGAGGAGCTCGGCGATGCGCTTGGGCACCATGCGGGTGACGTGAGCGTGCTCGGGCTTTTCGCGTTGCTTGCGGGCCTCGGCGAGCCGCCAATCGACCCATTCGGCGAGGTCCTCGACCGAATCGCAACCAACGCAGAGCTTGATGAGATGGACCGTCATCGGGCACCGACATTCGCCGCCCCGGTCCGGGGCGTCAAACGCCGGGCGGCGCTGTCCACAGCGATTCCGGCGAAGCTCCGCCTACTTCTTCTTGCCCGCCGAGCGGAACGACTTGCCGAGCTTGCTGGCGTCACCGAACGCCGCCTTGGCGTCGCTCCAGTTCATGCCGACCGTGGTCTTGGTCGAGGCCAGCGAGCCACCGGCCGCCGCCGCGATCAGTGCCGAGGTCAGCGCCCCAGCGTCGTCAAACTCCGAGATGACCAGGAAGTCGTACTCGCCGAAAGTGAAATACGACCCCAGGAACTTGCCGCCGGCCGCCTCAAGCAGTCGTTTCGCCTCCTTGCCGCGGTCCTCCGGCTTGGAGACCATCGCCGCCATCGCCTCGGTCGTGTAACGACCCTGCGTAATGAAGATCATAACGTGCACCCTTCCCTCTGCCGCGCCAAGACGCGCGGACGTTCCGGAAATCATATCAGATCAGTCCGCAAGCTCGACCGGGATGTTGATGGTGGAGACGACGCTGGCCGCTTCCCGGAATCGCGGTTCTGGCCTATTCCCGGTAGGCTCTCAGCACAACAGGCCTACCGGAGGGCACCCATGCGCCTGATCTTCGGCATCCTCGTCGGCATCGCCTTGACGCTCGGCGCGGCCGCCTTCCACGACAACAACGTGCCGCCCGGCCCGCCCGCGCTCAATCCCGCGGAGCGGCGGATCATCGACTGGGACGCTCTCGGAGCGATCGCCCGCGGATGGGCGGACTCAGTGCGGAACCTGTGGGGTGGCAGTGGCGAGCCCTGAGCGCTTGATCTGAATCAGGTCGCCGCGGCGAGCGGCTGATACTCCCCCCTCAACCGGGTGCGCCATGCTCAAGAAAATCGGATTCGGGATCATCCTGTGGGCGATCCCCTACGCGACGGCAATCCCGCTCTTGGGGCTGAACCAGAGCGATCAGCTATTCTTCAAGACGATCATGATCGTCGAGGGATCGATCGTCGGCGCCGTCCTCGCCGCGGTTTATTTCGTCCGCGTCCGGCGCGACTTCCTGCGCGAGGGGCTTGTCCTCGGGGCCGTGTGGATCGTCGTCAACTGGATCCTCGACTACGCGGGGCTGATCGTCCTCACCGGCATGCCGCTCGGGCGCTACTTCGCCGAGATCGGCTTGCGCTACATCGCCATGGCGGCACCGACGGTCGCCATCGGTTACGTTCTGGAGCGTCGTCTAGCCCAGGCGTCCTAGTCATCCCACACGGGCGTAATGCCGGCCGGGTTCGCGACCCGTTCCTTGTGTGATTTCGACAGCGCACTGATCGCCGCTATCTCATCATCGGAGAGCGAGAAGTCGAAGATGGCGAAGTTGGCGCGGATGTGATCGGGGTTGCTGCTCTTCGGGATAGCGACCAACTTGTCCTGCTGCACGTCCCAGCGCAGCACGACCTGCGCCGGCGTCCGCCCGTGCCGCTTGCCAATCTCGCCAATCACCGGATCGTCGAGCACCACCTGGCGGCCCAGCGGCGAGTAGGCGGTGAAGAACATGCCGTGGCGCGCGACGGCAGCTCGCAGCTTGTCCTGATTGAGGTAGGGGTGGAACTCGCACTGGTTGGTGACGAGCGGCTCCTTGGTCGCGGCCCATGCCTCGTCGAGCAGCTTGACGGTGAAGTTGGAGACGCCGATGTGCCGGGTCCAGCCCCTGGTCTTGATGTCGTTTAGCGTTGCAATGGTCTCCGCGACGCTCAGCCGCTTGCTCGGCCAATGGATCAGCACGAGATCGACCTGGTCGACACCGATCTGCTCAAGGCTGCGCTCCACCGACGCTTTGAAGCGCCGCTCGTCGAGGTCCTCGGGCGCAACCTTGGTGGTGATAAACAGCTCCTCGCGCGGCACACCAGCGGCGCGAATGCCCTCGCCGACGCGGTCCTCGTTCCCGTAGCCGGCCGCGGTATCGACGTGGCGATAGCCGACCCGGATCGCCTCGGTAACCGAACGAGCACAGACCTCGCCCCTGAGTTGCCACGTGCCGAACCCAATGACCGGAATGTTCGCGCCGTGCGCGCTCACGGACTGCAACCGACTTGCCTTTCTTGTGAGAGGAACTGTCCGAGGGGACGGCAGGATGCGAGTTTCGACCGGAGAGTCAACCGCTCGGAGGAGGCATCATTTGGCAACGCAGTCGCTCGGCGCGGTCTTGCCGGCGAAGCGGTCGTCGATCCATGCGACTGCCCTTTCGGCGCTCGCGTTGTTGATAAGTTCGTGCGTCCCACCTGGCACATCGAAAAAGCTGACCGCGGCGCCCTGGTCGCAAAGCTTGGTGGCGAAGTCTTTCGTCACCGGCGGATCGACGACCGTGTCGGCGTCGCCTTGCGCAATGAAGAAGGGGCCGCCCGGCGGCTTGTGCCCCGGCGTGTTGGCGCTGACCCATCCGCTCCACGGCGCGGTCTTGGTCGGATCGGCGGCCAGGAAGCCCCTCGTCAGCCGGCGGATCGCCGGCAAGTCGACGAGAAGGTGGCCCGGAGTGTCCAGGCACTCCGCGGCGATCTTTCTGACTGGTTCAAGAGCGTCGGTGTCGATGATCGTCTCGATCGGATGACCGTACACGCGCGACCACGAGACCAGTGTCAGCGCGGTCAAACCTTGCCCCGCAGGTGTACCGAGATCGTCCTCGAATAGGGTGGCAAGCTCGGTCGCCGGTGCAATCGCCGCGATTCCCGCGATCGCCAACTCCGGCGCGTACTCGGCGGCGATCTCGCCAGCCCACACGGCGGCGTGGCCGCCCTGGGAGTAGCCCCAGATCACGAACTCATTGCCGGCGCTGTCGCCGACAAGCGCACGCGCAGCACGGACCGAATCGAGCACTGCCCGACCCTCGCTGACACCGACCAGGTACGGGTGCTCGCCCGCCGTACCGAGCCCGGGATAGTCGGTCGCGGCGACGACGTGCCCACGGGCCGCCAACTCGTCCAGCCTCGGAATCGACGCAAGAGCATCGACCCGAAGGGACGGCGCGCACCTGCGGGCGATGCCCGTGGTCGGATGCGCCCACGCCACGACCTTACGCGCGTCACCGCGACCAACGGGAACCACGACGATTGCCGACACCGCAATCGGCTCTTCGGCAAGCCCGGTCGAACGATAGAGCACCCGGTAGGCTCGCGCGTCCGATGGGGCGCCGCGGATCTCCTCCGACCGGATGACGCTACCGGGTGGCCCGGCAAGGTCGACCGGCGCGACGTCGTAGAAGGAGTAGGTCTGACCGAGTGCCGCCGAAGTTACGACACAGAGCGCCAGCACCACGGGGGCGATTGCGCGGTGGCCAGCTCGGACCATGACATTCAAGCCGGAATAGCGGAGCACACCGAGTCCCTCCACTACCGCGATCTGCGACCGATGACGCGCCCGCTATGTGAAGTCAACCCACCGCGTTCGTGACCGCCTCGATCACTCTCTCGACCTCGTCGTCGGTAAGGTCCGCGTGAAGGGGCAGGCTCAGGACCTCGCCGGCAAGCCTCTCGGATACCGGCAACCTGCGACCGTCGAAGCGTTTGAAGGCGGGGTGCTGGTGGAGTGCCAGCCGGTAGAACAACCCGGTCCCGATTCCGGCCCCGTTGAGGCGCTGGCGGATCGCGTCGCGGTGGGCGACGCGAACGGTGTAGAGCGCATACGCGCTGTCGTAGCCCGCTGGAACGGATGGCACGGACACAATGCTGGCGAGCGCCGCATTGTAGCGCGCCGCAATAGCGCGCCGACGTTCCAGCTCGTCCGTAAACACGTCGAGTTTAGCGAGCAGCACTGCCGCCTGCAGCGTGTCGAGGCGGCCGGTCAGCCCAAGCACGATCGCCTCGTCACCAGTGCCCGCGCGGCCATGAGAGCGCATCATGTGCACGACGGCAGCGAGCCCGTCGTCTTCGGCGAACACCGCACCGCCGTCTCCGTAGCAGCCGAGCGGTTTGGTCGGGTAGAAGCTGGTTGCTGTGATCGGTGCGAGTGCACCGACGCGGATGTCACCGCGGCGACCGCCAAAGCTCTGGGCGGCGTCGGCGAGCACCTGCAGACCACGGCGGGACGCAACCGCGGCGATCGCCAGATAGTCTGCCGGCAGGCCGTAGAGATCGACCGGCATCACCACCCGCGGTCGCGCCCTGCCCGCCGCCTCGGTTTCCGCGATGGCGCGTTCTAGATCGGCGGCGTCCATGTTGAACGTCGCCGGATCGACGTCGACGAACACCGGGACCGCCTCGATGGCGGCGACCGCGCCTGCGGTTGCGGCAAAGGTGAAGGCCGGTACGAAGACCGCGTCGCCCGGCTTCACGCCCATCGCCATCAGGGCGATCATCAGCGCGTCGCGCCCGCTCGACACGGCCACGGCGTGGCCGACGCCGACGAGTCTCGCGAGCCGCTGCTCCAGTTCCTCGACCTCCGGCCCGAGTATAAACTGGCCATGGGCGAGCACCGCGTCCATGCGCTTATGCAACTCGCTGCCGAGGCGGGCGCGCTGGCGGTGCAGGTCGAACAGTGGGATGTGCGAGTCTTCGGCGATGACGAGCGCCGGGCGGGCAGGACTCATGATTCTACATACTCCATTTGACCGGCGCCGCCGCCTCGGCGACCGATGCCTGAATACGCTCCGCGAGCTCCAGCGCCGCCAGCCCCGCACCGCCGTCGACCGCCGGCGGCGCGCCGGTCCCGATCGAATCGACAAACGCGGCGATCTCGGCACCGAGGCTGTCGGTCGAACCGTCGATCTCCATCGCCGCCACGACGAGCTGCCGGCCCCGTCTGGCGATCCTCAGGCTCGGCTCGGCGAGATCGGCCGCGAACACCGTGCCGGGTTCCGTGACTGTGAGCTTGCGCTCCACCGCATCCGCCACCCGGCTCGCTGACAGTGTGGCGACGACCCCATTGGTGAAGGTCACCCAGGCCTCCGCCTCGTCGGCGAGATCGCTTCTTACCGACCGGCCGCTTGCCGCCACCATCGCCACCGGCGCCCCGGCAAAGGCGAGCACGTGATCGATGTCGTGGATCATCAGGTCGAGGATCACGTCGACGTCAGCCGCGCGCGGCGACCACAGCGCCCGGCGCACGCTGGCAATGCGGCGGGGATCGCCGACACACCGCCGCAACGCCCCCAATACCGGCGAAAACCGCTCGATGTGCCCCACTTGGAGCACTGCCCCACTCCGCGCCGCGCGACCGATCAGATCGCGCGCCGCGGCGCTGTCCGTCGCGATCGGTTTCTCGACCAAAACGTGGACCCCGGCATCGACGAAATCGCCTGCTATTTCCGCGTGTTGCGAGGCCGGCACCACAACTGACACCGCGTCGACGCTGCCAATTAGCGCCCGGTGGTCGCTGAACGCCTCGCCCCCGAAATCCTCGGCGGCCCGGCGCGCCCGCGCAATGTCGATGTCGGCGATGGCGACGAGCTCGACGTCGTCCTGGCGCGCAAAATGGCGCGCGTGGTGCTGCCCGAAAGCGCCGACGCCAACGACTCCGACCCTGATCCGACCGTCGCCCAAGTATGCAGTCAGGGCCTTCGCCCCGCCCCCGAATCGGTCAACTACGGTCGCCGCCAGCCTCGCTGTATGTCTAACTGATTTGCAGGTAAACGCGAATCCGGCACGCGCGGCTCGCCGATAACAATTTGCTGCAGAATGCAATAGGCCGCGATTCGGCTATCTGAGGCCGAACCACCAGCCCGCCAAGCCTAGGAATGAGAAGAAGCCGACCACGTCGGTCACAGTGGTGACGAAGGTCGACGACGACACCGCCGGGTCGGCTTTAAGCCGATTGAGGGCGAGCGGCACGAGGATGCCGCCGAGCGCTGCGGCAACGAGATTGGTCAGCATGGCGAGGCCGATGACGATGCCGAGGTCAGGCACTCGGAACCACACGTAGGCGACGATCCCCATGACGACCGCGAAGGCAAACCCGTTGATGAAGCCGACCAGAAGCTCGCGGCCGATGACGCGCAGTGCGTTGTGCGGCCCGAGCTCGCGGGTCGCCAGCGCCCTAACCGCCACCGTCATCGTCTGCGTGCCGGCGTTGCCGCCCTGGCTGGCGACAATGGGCATGAGCACCGCCAGTGCCACCATCTGCTGGAGCTGGTCCTGAAACACACCGATGACGATCGAAGCGAGGATGGCCGTGCCGAGGTTAACCAGGAGCCATGCGAAACGGGCCCGGGCGATGGTCCAGAAGTCGTCGGATAGTGCCTCTTTGGCGCCGACTCCGCCGAGCGCTTTCAGGTCCTCGTCCGCCTCCTCCTCGATCACGTCGACGATGTCGTCGACCGTGATCACACCGACCAACCGGCCGGCCTCGTCGATTACCGGCGCCGACACCAAGTTGTAGTGCTCGAACGAACGGGCGACGGCCTCCTGATCGTCGGCGGCGCGGACCGCCTCGGCGATCGGCTCGGCAATCTCTTCGATGGTGATCGGCCGCTTTGACCGCAACAACCGGTTAAGCGCGACCGTACCGACCGGGTGGCTCGCTGGATCCACGACGAAGATCTCGTAGAACTCGTCGGGAAGCTCGGTCTCCTCGCGCATGTAGTCGATCGTCCGGCCGACGGTCCAGAACGGCGGCACGGCGATGAAGTCCGTCTGCATGAGACGGCCCGCCGACTCCTCCGGGTATTCAAGGCCGCGCGCGAGCGCCACCCGTTCGACCGGCGGGATCGTGGCGAGGATCGCCCCCCGGTCGTCCGGCTCAAGGTCCTCTAGTATGGCTACCGCGTCGTCGGATTCGAGGTTGCGGATGCCGGCCGCGACCCGCTGCGGCGGCAACGCCTCGAGGATCTCGATCCTGATCGCGTCGTCCAGCTCCGTGAGTGCCGTGAAATCGAAGGCATCCCCGAGCAGGCGCACGAGCGCCGTGCGTTCTTCGGGTTCGATCGCCTGGATCAAGTCGCCGACGTCGGCCTCGTGGAGCTCGCCGACCAGTCCCCGGGCCACGGCCGCGTCACCCGCGCCGACCGCACCCCTGACGGCCTCGACAAAGGCGGCGGAGAGGTGGCCGTCGTCGTCGCGGAGGGTCGGCCGCTCGGCGGTGGCGGCGGTGTCAGGACGCTCGGTCGCATCGGCCATGGCGCGCTCCAGGTGATGCCGACGTCAACGATGGCGCGCGACCTGTAGCCGGGCCGACGCTGCGATGCAAAAGGAATCCCGACGGTCGGACGGACGAAAGGTCCGGCAAGTCAAACGGCCAGGCAATGTGCCCGGCCGTTGCGTCCGTTGCCCCGCCCGCGCTTCGTCACGGTCAAGATGCCGAGCGCGGGCGGGGGTAACTTGGTGCGGTCGAGAAGACTCGAACTTCCACGGGTGTTACCCCACAGCGACCTCAACGCTGCGCGTCTACCAGTTCCGCCACGACCGCCTGAAACCGGTGGCTGATGTAACAAATCGACCCGGGGCTTACAAGGCGATGGCGGGCCTCCGTCAAGCGCGGCCGAACGCTTTGCGCAACTCGTCCTTGGCGCGCTCCAGGACCTTTAGCCGCCCCGTCGGAAGGCCGCTGCCGGCCCGGTTGATGTAGAAATTGAGCATGGACATCGCCGATTGAAACGGCGCGCCTTTCCGCCGTGTACTCGCCTCCGCCGAGCGCTTAAGCGACCGCGCGATGCGGCTGGGATCGTCCCAGGTGAACACGCCGTCTTCTAGGTCGAGCGCGTCGCTTTGCTTCGTCACCTCTTGCGACCAGTAGCGCCGACCCCTCGCTTGAGCCGTCTGACGGTTCTTGCCGGCCATGTTCACAGGCTCCCTCTTTGCCCATATAGGATCGGACCCGTGGGAATGGCATCGATGACGGCAGGAGAGGACGTCCCGGAGGCGATGCTGCCGCAGGGCGCGACAGCACCGGTCGCGTGGGCGTGCGCCGGCCAGCCGGTCGACTACGACGAGGCCGTCGCCGCCATGGAGCGCCGGGTCGAAGCGATCCGCGCTGGGGCGCGGCCCGAATTCGCCTGGTTGGTTGAGCACCCACCGCTCTACACCGCCGGGACCAGCGCCCGGGACGCCGACCTCCTCGTTCCCGATCGCTTCCCGGTCTACCGCAGCGGACGCGGCGGTCAGTACACGTACCACGGTCCCGGCCAGCGCGTCGTTTACCTCATGCTCGACCTCGGCCGGCGACGTCCCGACCTCCGCCTGTTCGTAAGGACACTGGAGGAGTGGCTCATCCGGACGCTCGCCGCCTTCGACGTCCAGGGCGAGCGGCGCACGGGCAACGTCGGCATCTGGGTGCCACGGCCAGATAAGGGCGCCAATCGCGCCGACAAGATCGCCGCCATCGGCATCCGCGTTCGCCATTGGGTGAGCTTCCACGGCGTCTCCATCAACGTCGCGCCGGATCTGGAGCACTATTCGGGGATCGTTTCCTGCGGCGTGCGCGGTGAAGGCGTCACCAGTCTCGCTGACCACGGCGTCATCGTTTCGATGGCCGAGGTCGATGCCGTTCTCAAACGCGAATTCGAGCCGCTGTTCGGCGCGACCGCGGCTACTCGGTCGGCAGCACCGTGAAGCGGCTGAGCGGCGGACCCAAGTAGTCGGATGGAATCACGTCGCTGACGCGGGCGCCGAGCGGACCCCGGTTGCACGCTGCCATCATCGTATCGACGGAGTCCTCCGCACCCGAGAACACGGCCTCGACCGAGCCGTCTCGACGGTTCCTCACCCAGCCGGCGATGCCGCGCTTCATCGCCTCGTCCTCGACCCACGCACGGTAGCCGATGCCCTGAACATGGCCGGTGACGATGAGATGCACCGTTTTCATCCCGGCCTCCCTTCCGGTCCAAGCCTCTCCGCGACGACGACCTCCGACGGCACCAGCATCTGCACGACGATCTGCCGGTAGCGTACGCGCCATCGATCTGGCGCCAAGTGCGGCGCCAGGGACACCGGCCGGCACCCGCCGACCAGCATGGGAAAACGGTCGCGCACGCGGCTCCACAAGCGCGCGACGACACGGGCTGCCCCCGCCTCCGGACAGGTCAAACTCACCATACCGACGAGGCCGCCGGGGCCCAACACCCGATGGGCTTCGGCGAAGAACAAGCGCGCGTCCGCCTCGTTCAGGAGGTCAATCACATACACCGCGAGAAGCCGATCGAACGCGCCGTCGCCGACCGGCAGCACGGGCGGCCCGGCCGTGCGCACGACAAGCGCCCGTTCGGGCCACGGTGCGAGCGCCCGACGGGCAAGCGCAACCATGGTTTCGCTGATGTCGAGGCCGGCATAGGTCGCCACTGGCGGTAGTGTCTCGTTCAAAAGCCGCGCTCCCAGGCGTCCGGTTCCGCAGCCGAATTCACCGACGCGGCGGGCTTTATCGAGGTGGCATTCGCGTACCAACGCGGCGACGGCTCTGTCCTCGTACCAACGTTGCGTGTCCTGAAGCCGCCCCAGCCGGTCGTAGAAGCGCTTGGCGTCGGCGTGCGAGAACCCCAGCGGTGACTGCACGTTGGGCTCCACTCAGCGGCCATTGGCCCGACCAAACGACCCAGCGATACCCGATCAGGCCCTACTCAAACTCAATGATCACGTCGTCGACCGCAAGGCTGTCACCCGGTTCCGCGACAACGCGGGCGACAGTGGCCTCGCGCTCGGCGCGGAGCACGTTCTCCATCTTCATCGCCTCCACGATCGCTAGTGGCTGGCCGGCGCGCACCTTGTGCCCGGCGGCGACCGTGATGGCAACGACCGTGCCGGGGATGGGGCAGCGCACGTACCGGTCGGCGTCGGCGTTCTGCCGCGACGGCGCCCGCGCGGCAAGCGCCGCGACGTGGGGCGCCATCACCCTGGCGGTGACCGCGAAACCGCGGCACGAGAGGCGCAGCCCGTCGTCCGCGCGCTGAACCTGGACGATCAGCGTCTCCCCACTGACCTCACCGGTCCAGATCGGTTCCCCCGGCCGCCAGTCGGACGCGACTAGCCCGCGCTTGCCCCGCGGCGGCTTGACCGCGAGCCCGCCATCGGCGCGGCGCTCCGCGGCGAGCTCGAACCGCTCCTCATCGATCGCCACCACCCAGTGCCGCCAGGCGTCAACCTCATCGTTCAGACGCCCGGGGAGGCGGTCCAGCCGGGCGTGGGTGGTGATTTCGATTGCCAGCGCAACCGCGGCCAGTTGCCTGAGCGTCTCGTGACCCGGCCGGGCCGCGGCGAAGCCGCCTGGGAACGCTGCGTCGATGAAGCCCGTAGACAACCGCCCCGCACGCCACTGGGGCGTGGCGATCAGCGTCGACAGGAATCCACGGTTGTCGGTGACGCCGCCGATGACGAAGTCGTCGAGCGCCGCCGCCAGGGCATCGCTCGCGGTCGCACGGTCCGGCCCATGAGCGATGACCTTGGCGATCAACGGGTCGTAGTGGGCGGAGACCTCCGAGCCCTCGGCGACGCCGCTGTCGACGCGCACGGTCGCCTGACCGTATGGCCCCTCGCGCGGCGGGCGATAGGCGTCGAGCCGTCCGCTCGACGGCAGGAAATCGCGGCTCGGGTCCTCGGCATACACGCGCGCCTCGATCGCCCAGCCGTCGAAGCGGACATCGTCCTGACCGAAACCAATGGGCTCCCCGGCCGCCACCCGGATCATCTGCTCAACCAGATCGATGCCGGTGACCATTTCCGTCACCGGGTGCTCGACCTGGAGCCGCGCGTTCATCTCAAGGAAGAAGAAGTGCCGCCCCGCATCCATGACGAACTCGACGGTGCCGGCCGAGTCGTACCCGACCGCACGGGCGAGCGCGACGGCCTCGGCGCCCATGTCACGGCGGAGCGCTTCGTCGATGGCCGGCGACGGCGCCTCCTCGACGATCTTCTGGTGCCGCCTTTGGATCGAGCATTCGCGCTCACCGAGGTGGATGACGTTGCCGTGCTTGTCTCCCAGCACCTGGATCTCGATATGACGCGGATTCTCGACCGCGCGCTCAACATACACCCGCCCGTCACCAAAGGCGGTGCGTGCCTCGGCACGCGCGGCGCGGAAACCCTCGCCGACCTCGGCCTCGGTGAACGCGATCCGCATGCCCCTTCCGCCGCCGCCCGCCGATGCCTTAATCATCACCGGCAGGCCGATCTCCTCCGCCGCAGCTACAGCCTCCGCGGCATTGTCCACCATGCCGATGTAGCCGGGAATCGTGGGCACGCCGGTGTCAGCGGCGAGCTTCTTCGATTCGATCTTGTCGCCCATCGCCGCGATCGCACCGGCATGCGGACCGATGAAGGCGACGCCCGCCGCGGCCAGCGCCTCGGCGAACGCTGGCTGCTCGGCGAGAAACCCGTAGCCCGGGTGGACGGCCTCGGCGCCGGTTCCGCGGCAGGCTTCAACGATCCTGTCGATGTTAAGGTACGACGCCGCCGCCGGCGCCGGGCCGATGGCGACCGCCTCGTCGGCCATCTCAACATGCAGCGCGTCGGCGTCCGCGTCGCTGTACACCGCGACAGTCGCAATTCCCATGCGCCGCGCGGTCCTAATGATGCGGCAGGCGATCTCGCCGCGATTGGCGATCAGGATCTTCGCAAACACATGCCCTGCCGCCCTCCCGCGGCCATTTTGCGCAATTCTAAGGCTGGCAGGTGAACCGCAGCAACAGGCGGCACACGCGTCCCGGATCGTCCCACCCCCCCTCGTCGCGCCTTGACGAAGACGGATCGTATATGATGAATGTCACCGACTGCTGCGGTGGCGGCTCGCGCGCACCGACAGGGTTTTTGACTGGATCCGACGTCGCTCTTTGGGAGGGGAGCCGCGTGACCGCAGCAACCTCCGCCGAGCAATCGACATCCGCAGCGTTCAGGTCGATCGTCCGGCTTGAGCACGTGCAGAAGTTTTTCGGCGCCATCCAGGCGCTGAAGGACATCAACCTCGCCATCGACAAGAACGAGATCGTCGGCTTGATCGGCGACAACGGCGCCGGCAAGTCGACGCTGATCAAGGTCATTACCGGCGTCATCCGGCCCGAGGCCGGCAAGCTCTTCATCCGCGACGAGGAAGTCAATCTGGCCGACTACTCGGTGCAGGCGGCTCACAACCTATCGATCGAGACCGTCTATCAGGATCGCTCGCTCGCCGAGAAACAGCCATTGTGGCGCAACTTCTTCGTCGGTCGCCAGATCACCAACCGGCTCGGCTTCATCGATATCAAGCGCGAAAAGGAGCTCGCCAACAACATCCTCATCAACGAGATCGGCTTCCGCGGTGCAGGCATCACGGTGGACTCAACGGTGTCGAACCTCTCCGGCGGCGAGCGCCAGGGCATCTCCATCGGCCGCGCCATGCACTACAACGCAGATCTCATCATCCTCGACGAGCCGACCGCGGCCCTCGGCGTCGCCGAGGTGCGCAAGGTCATCGACTTCGTCCAGCGGATCAAGGAATCGGGGCGCGCGTCGATCTATATCGAACATAACCTCGCGCACGTGCACGAGGTCGCCGATCGGCTGGTGGTGCTCGATCGCGGCTCGATCGTGGCGGAGTTCTCGCCGAAGGACATGTCCGTGACCGAACTCACCCAGTATCTGATCAAGCTCCAGCGAGGCGGGTGAGGCATGGCCGTCCAGCCCACACCGCCTCTAATCCAGCGTGTCGAGGCATTGCCGATCATCATCGTCTTCGTGCTTCTGCTGGCACTGTTCATGTACTTATCGCCTCAGGTGTTCCTGCAGCCGTTCCAGTACACGACGTTCCTGTCGACGCTGCCGCCGCTGATCCTGCTGGCGGTCGGACTGACATTTGTTATCGGCGCCGGCGAAATCGATCTTTGCTTTCCGGCAATCATCGGTTTCGCCGGCTACGTATTCGCCGTCCTGTTCAAGGAATACGAGCTCGGCTGGATCGCCGTGGTTGCAGCGCTTGCCGCGGGCACCCTCGTCGGCTTCGTCAACGGTGTACTCGTCGCCAAAGTCGGCATCCCATCCTTCATTGCCACCCTTGGCGCTCAATTCTTCTGGTACGGCATGGCGACGGTCCTGTCGGGCGGCAAGTCGTACGCGCTTCGCGGGGCTGAGGAGAGCACCGTGTGGCAAGTGCTAGTCGGCCGTCCGTTCGCCGACGCCGAGACCGTTTGGGTCACGCAGCTGCCGATCCAGTCGCTATGGACCGCCATCGTCGTGGTCGTCATGTGGCTTGTGCTCACCCGCCACCGCTTCGGTGAGCACACGCTGTTCATCGGCGATTCGAACGACGTCTCCCGCGTCGTCGGCATCAACGTCGATCGCGAGAAGATCAAGATCTTCACCCTGATGGGCGCGCTCGCCGGCCTGGCCGCGATCTTCCTGACGCTGGAGAACAAGAACTATTTCGGCAACCAGGGGCAGGGCTACTTGCTGCTCGCCATTGCCTCGGTGCTGATCGGCGGCACGTCGATCTTTGGCGGCCGCGCCACAATCGTCGGCACCCTATTCGGGTGCTTCATCATCGCCATGATCGAACCCGGCCTGGTCGCCACCGGTCTAACCGGCGCCTGGGTGAACACAGTCAGAGGCCTGATCTTCCTGATCTCGATAATATTCTATCTTTACGTCGACGAGCCGCAGCGCCGACGTGCACTGTTCGCTCGATTCTGGCTAAATCAGGGTTTAGGTCGCGCACGTGCGACCGAGTAGGAAGGTCGCGCACCGCGCGATCGAGTATAGAAGGGAGCAAGATATGCGAATCTACAGGACACTAATGGCCGGCGTTGCCGCCGTAACCGTCGCGGCCGCAGCCGGCACCGCTTCAGCCGAGATGATCGGCGAAGGCCTGACCATGTACATGCAGATGGGTGGCAACCCCGGCGACGGTGCCACCCTCGCCCGCCAGACCGGCGCTGCCCAAGCCGCGGAGGCGTTCGGCGTCGACCTCAAGGAGCAGTTCTCCGCCTGGGCTCCCGAGACCATGATCAACCAGTTCAAGGATGCGGTCGCCGCCAAGCCCGACTGCATCGAGATCATGGGTCATCCCGGCAGCACCGCCTTCTACGATCTCGTCCAGGACGCGGTCGACCAAGGCATTGTCGTGACCATCGGCAACTCGCCGATGACCGAATTGCAGGACGACTTCGGGTCGAGTGGAACCGGTTACGCCGGCGTTAACCTGTACGAGGGTGGCAAGCTGACGGCCGAGCATATGCTCGCCCAGGGGCTGAAGGCCGGCGACGAGGCCATGGTCTACGGTGTGTTCAGTCAGGCCGAACGCGGCCAGTCGGAGAAGGGGCTCGCCGATACGCTTGAAGCCGCGGGCCTGACTGTCGACCGGTTGGAGATCACGCAGGAGGTCAACAGCGACACCTCGCTCGCGATCCCGATCCTGGTCGCCTACATCCAGGCCCATCCCAACCTGAGGGCGATCGGCACCCAGCATGGCTCGATCACGGGCCAGCTCGCCGAGATCCTGAAGAAAGCCGGCAAGCAGCCCGGCGACATCATCGTCGGCGGCATCGACCTTGCCCCGGCCACGATCGAAGGCCTGGAGTCCGGCTACGTCTCCGCCACGCTCGACCAGCTCCTGTACCTGCAGGGCTTCATGCCGGTGGTCCAGTGCGTCATGACCGCCAAGTACAAAATGCCGGGCCTGAACCTGAACACCGGCGCGGGCACGGTCACGCCCGACACCATCGGCGGACTTGTCGATCTGATCGACGCGGGCATCCGCTAGTCGATCGGCCCTTCATCAACGCGGCACCGGCGGGCAACCGCCGGTGCCTTTCACTTGGCCAGCGCGCCCCGCCCTGATTGCCGTCTGAGCGGCAGCATGGCGATGATTCCGACCGCGGGGCCCAGCGCCATCAACGCCAGCACGGTAGGCCAGCCGAACGCGCCAGCGACAACCGGCGTCACCTGGACTGTAAAGATCGTCAGCGCAAAGCCGAGCGCCGTCTGGAAGGTGAGTAGGCTGCCCGCCAGATGTGGCGGCGCATTGTCGGCTACGAGCGCAGAGAATTGCGCCGAGTCCGGGATGACCGCGATCCCCCAGACGACGGCGAGCACGAAAGTAACCCACACCGGCCCGCCGAATGTCAGCGCCGTTAGCACCGCGGCCGAGCCGCTGGCCGCCATGGCGATGATGGTCACCTCCGCCTTGCCGATGCGATCGGCAACGGCGCCGCCGGCAGCGCACGTGAGCCCGCCCAGCCCGATCGCCAAAAATGCGGTCAGCTTGCCGAGGCTGAGCGCGCTCGCTTCACCAAGGGCAGCGGCGTATGAAACCGCCACAGCCGCACCGACCCACGCCCACATGGCGTAGAGTTCCCACATGTGCCCGAGATAGCCGAGGTAGGCGGCGCGGATCCGCCGGTTTGTCCACGCCAGCACAACGGCGCCCGGCTCAAAACCCGGCGACACCGCATGATGAGGCCCGAGGCCACAGAAGAGCACCATGAGGCCGCCGAGGCCAGCGACCAGCGACACCGCGGTCACCGCCAAGCGCCAGTCCGTATCGCCAAGGAAGGCGGCGAGATGGGGCACGCCGCTGCCGAGCGTCAGCGCGCCGACCAGAAGTCCGACGAGCAGACCACGGTCGTGTGTGCCCCACCCGACCGCGATCTTCATGCCGACCGGATAGACGCCGGCGAGTAGCGCGCCCGTGGCGAACCGCGCCGCAATCGCCACGTCTCCGCCGAGCGGAGACGCCAGCAGCGACGCATTGACCAACGCCACCGCGAGGGCGGAAACGACGAAAACGTGGCGCGGATCGAACCGATCCGCCAACCCGCTGATGGAGACCGCCAACGCGCCAACGACGAAGCCCGCCTGGACGCCGGTGGAGAGCAGCGCCTGACGAACCGGAGGGATCGCCGCCTCGCGCACCATGTCGGGGAGAACCGCAGCGGACGTGAACCATGGGCTCATCCCCGCCATGATGGCGACAAGCAGCAGAGTGATGGAGACGGACTTGGACGGGTCGCGCATGCGCGCCGACCCTGACACCGCCACTGGCCTAGCGCAATTGCGCCGGTGGCGCCGCCGCTCAGGCGGCCTGAGCGATCAACGGCTGGAGCGAGGGATGGATTTCCGGCGCCTCGTCGCGAATGAAGCGGAGCAACGCCTTCTCGTTTTCGCCGAGGTGGCCGTCGCGGCCGATGCGCTGGGCCAGCCACTCCGCCTCGTCCCCGGTGACGACTTCCGCGGCGTTGATCGCGCTTTGCCTCACGGCATTGATCTCGGCCCAATTGACCTGATCAGGCGCGGTGTAGGCCGCCAGGATGCCGCGCAGGCCGCCCGCCGTCATCTTGGCAAAGAAACCGCCCACACCGGCGTCGGGCGAATCGAGCCACTCCTCGCGCGCCAGCGCCACCTCGCGCAGTGGCACGGCGTAACCCGACGCGGCCATGATGCAGTTGGCGGTTGCCTTGACGAACAGATCGGTCCACTCGGGGTCGTTGTCGGCGCCGAAGGTCGCGTCGTTGATGTCGAACAGCACCTCGGCCTCGCTCTTCGTAATGGCAATGCCGGCGTCGCCGCCGAAGGCGTAGAGGATACGCCGGACGAGAGCCGCCTCTGCGCGGTTGACCCGTCCGACCTCCAGCTTCTCGCCGTTCGCGAGCGGCCCCTCACCAGCGACGACCGCCAGGTGAACTTGGCGCAACGCGAACTTGACCATAATCTCAGGGGAAGATTCCGCCGTCTCCAGAATCTTGACCAGCATTTCGAGTTCCGTCGGCGTCTTGACGACGCCGTCGGAAGCAATGCGGCCGACCAACCAGTCGGCGTTGGCCACGTCGATGTACCCGGCCGGAGACTGCTGGTTCACAAGGAAGTCGGTCCCCGCCTCGACGAAGAGCTGCCGCCAGGCGGGATCAGTCGACGTGGCGGCCTCGTCGATGCGGAACAGCACCTCCAATTCAGCCGGCGAGATCGCGCCGTCGTCGCCGTAGACGGCGCGCCGAGCGGCAAGCGCGTCCTCGGCCGACACTGTCTTGGAGGATTGCACGCTTGCCAGGATTTCGCTGGTCGACATCGTTCCGGTCCCGTTGGCCCTTGTGGCCGCCAACGTTATGAAGGAAAGGCTAACGAAGCTTTGATGCAGGCGGTGGAGATGAATTCTGCTTATGATTCTGTGTGTTGGCCGGGACGGCGGCGCGCGCTCTCGGACCGTGCAGAGGCGGTCGGCGGCCTATGAGGACGATCAGCCTTGGCCATGCGGGGCCCGAAGTGCCCGTCCTCGGCCTCGGCCTTATGGGCATGTCGGGCACGTACGGGCCAGCTGATGACCGCGAGTCGATCGCCACCATCCAGGCGGCAATCGACCAGGGCGTCTCGTTCATGGACACCGGCGACTTCTACGGCATGGGCCACAACGAGATGCTGCTCGGGGAGGCGATCCACGGCCACCGCGAGAAAGTGTTCATTTCGGTCAAGTTCGGCATGCTGCGCGGGCCCTCCGGTCCGCCGCTCGGCTACGACGCGCGGCCCGCGGCGGTGAAAACGTTCCTCGCTCACACGCTCAGCCGCCTCCGCACCGACCACATCGATCTTTATCAACCCGCTCGCGTCGACAAGGCTGTGCCGATCGAGGAGACGATCGGCACCATCAAAGACCTGATCGACGCCGGCTACGTTCGCTACGTCGGCCTGTCCGAGGCGCGCGCGGCCACCATCCGCCGCGCGCACGTCGTGCATCCCGTCGCCGCGCTGCAGACAGAGTATTCCGTCGCCTCGCGCACGATCGAGGAGACGACCCTGCCGACAATGGAGGACCTCGGCGTCGGCCTGGTCGCCTACGGTGTACTCTGCCGAGGCCTTCTTGGCGGCGCGGTCGCCACCGACACGTCGTTCCCGCAGAGCGACATCCGCCACCGTGCGCCGCGCTTCTATCCGGAGAACCGGGAGCACAACCTCCGGCTGGTCGCGGCACTGACGAAGATTGCCGCCGCCGACGCCGGCATGACGGTCGCCGAGTTGGCCCTATCCTGGGTGCTCACCAAGCGCAGCGACACGGTCGCCCTGATCGGCACGCGAAAGCGGGCGCACCTGGAGACCGCGATCCGCGCCGCGGAGAAGCCGCTGCCGGCGGACATAATGGAAGCGGTCGAGTTGGCCGTCCCGCCCGGCGCCTTCCGCGGCGAGCGATACAATGAGCAGCACATGAAGGCGGTAGAGGTTTGAGGCGGCGGGCGGGCCGTCTGTGTAACTGCCCCCGTCTCGCCCTTGCCCGCCGACGAGACGAAAGCTCCGCTCGTCAGCGTCACTTGACGACCGTGAAGCTCTCGTCGACCAGCTTGCGGTCCCCTTGCCAGATTTGCATGACCCATGTTCCCGGCACGAGTTCCCAATCGTTCTCGAAGCCATAGCCGAGGTAGTTGACCGCGCCGATCTTCTTGATGCGCTCGAATTCGGTCTCAAGGATAGGCTTCGGATCAGCCGGATCGATCAGTCCCGGTGCCGGGTAAGCGTTGATGAGCCGTATGGTAACGTCGGCGCCATCGGGCTCGCCGACAATGCGGTATTCAACGCCAAATTCCGTGCCGACGCGTGCCGGGATCGTGCTCGTCGCCTCAAGGTTCGTGTAGGTGACCGGCGCAGCGATCTCGCCAGTCGGCATGCTGGCGTCCTTGGTGACCTCGCCGGTCACGACCTGATACGTGCCCTTTCCAACGATTTCCACCCGATCAATGCGCACGTCTTGGGCGGCGGCCCAACCCGGCACAAGCGACAACAAAAGAACCAGATACAACGGACGCATGAGATCTCCTTTTGTATTTGCGGCGGGCCGAGGCCCTACAACGGAATGTTGTCGTGCTTCTTCGCCGGGTTCTCGAGCACCTTGTCGCGAAGCAGCCTTAGTGCACGTGCGACCCGACGGCGGGTGGAATGCGGCATGATCACCTCGTCGATGTAACCGCGCTCCGCGGCAACGAACGGCGACATGAACCGATCCTCATATTCTTTGGTTCGCCTGGCGATCTTATCGGCGTCACCCGCCTCCTTGCGGTAGATAATCTCGACGGCGCCCTTGGCGCCCATCACCGCGATCTCCGCCGTCGGCCAGGCGTAGTTGACGTCGCCTCGCAGGTGCTTCGAGGCCATGACGTCGTACGCCCCGCCATAGGCCTT
>Ga0315553_10001389_pt1 | contig 20217 bp, 13 predicted proteins | sample SalMarSW160140MG_FD_203099 | JGI IMG/M metagenome (GOLD analysis project Ga0315553, IMG submission 203099) | Salt marsh sediment microbial communities from the Plum Island Ecosystem LTER, Massachusetts, United States - Salt Marsh Sediment SW1601-40 ... | reverse complement strand
CTTGACCAGATTCGAGGCTCTCTTGCCGTCTATAAGGGCAGCCCCGGAAATCGGCTGCGAAGATGTGCCCGTCCCCACCCCAGGGGGCAGTCCCAGACGCCGCGCTGTTGCTGATTTCCCGTTCCCGTTCATGCTTCCTGCTCCTTTTCTGCTCTCCTCGGTGGCGCTTCAGCTTCTTGATCCGGCGGACACAGTATCATATCCTTCATCCCGGCTCCTGCCGGGATCATCGGGAAGACGTTGTCCGTTTTCTCCACCTCCGCGTCGATGATGCAGGGCCCGTCGCTGTAATCCAGAGCCTGCCGGAGCACGCGCCGGATGTCGGCGCTGCGGCGGATGCGGAAGGCTTTGCAGCCGTAGCTGCGTGCCAGCTGGACGAAATCCGGATTACCCTTCAGATCCACTCCGGAAAGGCGGTTGGCGTAGAACATATTCTGCCACTGCCGTACCATGCCGAGGTAGCGGTTGTTGATGATCAACACTTTCACCGGCAGCCGCTCATTGACTGCTGTGGCCAGCTCTGACATAGTCATCTGAAAACCACCATCGCCCACGATGGCCACGACCAGTTCGCCTGGGCGTCCAATCTGCGCGCCGATGGCCGCGGGGAAGCCGTAACCCATGGTTCCCGCTCCTCCGGAGGAAAGCCAATTTCTTCGCTGGTCGGTCTTATAGAACTGGGCGGCCCACATCTGGTGCTGTCCCACGTCGGTTACCACCACCGCTTTGCCGTCGCTCAGGCGATACAGCTGATCGATCACCGCCTGGGCCTTGAGCCCGCCTGTTTTTTTGTAAGTCAGGGGATGGTGCTTCTTCCAGGCTCCGACCCGCTGAACCCACTCAGCGGTGTCCCCCGGCTTGGATAGGGGAAGCAGGGATTGCAGGACCTGGCGGGCATCCCCCACCACGGCGCAGTCCACCTCAACCGTCTTGTTGATCTCCGCCGGGTCGATGTCCACATGGATCTTGCGGGCGTGGGGGCAGAACTCCTCCAGCCTGCCCACGATCCGATCGTCCCATCGCGAGCCGATGGACATGATCAGATCACAGTGTTGGACCGCCAGATTGGCGTATGCGGTGCCGTGCATCCCCAGCATCCCGAGGGAAAGTTCGTGGGTCTCGGGAAAACATCCCTTGCCGAGAAGTGTGTTGGTCACGGGGATCTTCAGGCTCTCCGCCAGGGCGCGCACCTGTTCCCCCGCCCCTGAGAGTACCGCGCCGCGCCCGACCAACAACACCGGGCTGCGGGCCTGCTCGAGCAGCTCTGCGGCCAGCTCGATATCCCGGGGATCCCCCTGGTTCGGGACGGCGTAGCCGGGAAGGTGGAAATCGTCGTACTCCGTCGGATCGATCACCGTGTTGGCGACATCCTTGGGCAGATCGATAAGCACCGGTCCGGGCCGGCCAGACCGAGCCAGGAAAAAAGCCTCGGAAATGATCCGGGGTATCTCAGCTGCCTCCTTCACCAGATACGAGTGTTTGACCAGGGGATAGGAGATCCCCGACACATCAGCCTCCTGAAAGGTATCCAGTCCCAGATTATTCGTGCTCTGCTGACCGCAGATCACCACCATGGGTACCGAATCCATATGGGCGGTCAGGATCCCGGTGATGGTATTGGTAGCCCCCGGCCCGGAGGTAACCAGAACCACCCCCGGTTTCCCCGTCGCGCGGGCGTATCCGTCGGCCATGTGGACTGCTCCCTGCTCGTGGCGAACCAGGATCAATTTAACCGGCGAATCCACCAGGGCGTCGAATATCGGGATGGCCGCCCCTCCGGGCAGCCCGAATACATGCTTGACTCCCTGTTTCTCGATCAGGTCGATCACGACCTCCGCAACCTTGCGCGGCCTGGCGGTGACCTCAACCCTCTCATCTCTGGCCATCTCGAGTGTTTTCTCCACGGTCTACCCTCCTTTACGGGACATACATCCTCAGAGTATAGAGATTGTTAATATTTACTTTTTTGGTCAACATTTTTCGGTCGGGGTTGCTCGTTTTTTGAGAGGAGCGAGATTGAGCATCTTCTCGGTCGCTTCCGCCGCGGCCAGCACCTGGTCGGAGTTCACCCCCTTGGTCACGAAGGTCGTGTGATTCTTCCAGGTGATCGTACACTGCACCAAGGCATCGGAATGCCCGCCGGAAGGGATCGTGATCTGGTAATCCGCCAGGGCGGGAAACTCCAGTCCGAGCTCGGCCGTGATTTTGCGGATGGCCCGCATCAGGGCGTCGTAACCCCCGTCCCCCTGGGCGCTGCGCTCGTATTCCTCGTACTCCTGCTGGCCCTCGGGGCGATAGGCCAGCTTGATCGTGGCCATGGGTTTCAATCCCATGCTTGATACCACGACGCAGGAACGAAGAATGAAGCGCTTCTCGTGGGGGGTCTCCAAAACGTCGGCAACAATATAGGGCAGATCGTCCCGGGTGATCGTTTCCTTGCGATCCCCGATCTCCACGATCCTCTTGAGGACGAGCTTCTTCTGCTCCGCGGTCAGGTCGATACCGAGCTCCTTGAGGTTGTAGTCCAGATTGCTCTTCCCGCTCATCTTCCCCAGGGCGTACCGGCGTTGCCGGTTGAAACGGGAGGGCACCAGACGGCTCTCGTATAGATTCGCCTTGCTGTCCCCGTCCGCGTGGATCCCCGCCGTCTGGGTGAAGACATTCAGACCCGTAATCGGCTTGGTGACCGCCTGACGCCTGCCGGAGAAGACCTCCACCGTTTCGGAGATGTTGATCAGCTTCTTCTCGTTCACGTTCGTCCGCAAGTCCAGAAAATCGTGGAGCGCCACCACCGCTTCATCCAGCGGCGCATTTCCGGCCCGCTCACCAAGTCCATTGACCGTACAGTGGATCCCCCTGGCGCCCGCCTGCACCCCCGCTAGGGTGTTAGCCGTAGCCACGCCGTAGTCGTTGTGGGCGTGGAAGTCGAAGTGGACCGAAGGATGGCGGGAAACCAGATCGGCTACCATCTCGCTCACCTGTCCCGGATGGAGCACCCCAATGGTGTCGGCCAGCATGAAGCGCCGGATCGGGCTTGTGACCAGACTGTCGAGCAGCCGGTACAAATAGTCCCTGGAATTGAGCATCCCGTTGGACCAATCCTCGAAGTAGATATTGCATTGGATCCCCTTCCCGTAGGCGTATTCCACAGTGCGCTGGATCTCCTTGATGTGCTGCTCCGGGGTTTTCCGAAGCTGCTTTTCTAGGTGGAGGAGAGAACCCTTTGTCAGCAGGTTCATCACCCTTGCCCCGCTGTCGAAGATCCAATCCGCCGAAAGGGTGTGATCCACAAAACCGAGCACCTCGACCTTGTGGCCATGACCGTGCCGGCGAGCCCACTTCATCACTTCCGCCACCGCCCTCTGCTCTCCCGAGCTCACCCGGGCGCTGGCGACTTCGACCCTGTCCACACGCACATCATCGAGCAGCAGTTGTGCCAGGGTGAGTTTTTCCTGCGGTGTGTAGCTGCCGTCCTGCATCTGTTCGCCATCCCGCAAGGTCGTGTCCATAACCTCAACAGGAGCGGACCGCTGAGCTTTGGCGATAGAACGCCATTTCTTTTTTTTTACTACGGTCATACCATTGCACTCCGTCCTTCGTTTTTTCTCCGGCGTTCCCTCGGGCCACCGGCCTCAATGCCCCAAAAAACAAAAAAGCCGCGGGGTCTTTTCAGTACCCCACGGCCTGTTGTCCGCTCGAGGCTGCCTATCCGGCAGCCGGCGTCCAGCCCGCGGGGTCGCGAATAATGATGATTACACCAAGGAGGATTATGTTTATCAGAGATATCGCGCTGAAACCCACAGCTGTCACGCTATTCCAACCTTTTTCTTTTTCCAGTTTTCGTTGAGATGTAATGTAGCCAGGAAAGCATCGGCTTGTCAAGAGGAAAAATCGGCGATCCACGATCGGGAAAAATCGGCGTTTACAGCGGCTCGAACAGCGGATACTATAGATCCACGAAGACCCACCTGGGGATCGAAAATCGAACTCTGTCCGTTTCGCGGGAGCTGAAGAACAGTGAAAGGTTTCTACAATCGTCTACTGCGCATCAATCTGTCGACCAGACAATCCAAATTTGAAACGATTCCGGATTCTGTCTTCGAAAGGTCGTTGGGGGGCAAGGGTCTCGGGTCCCACTACCTGCTCGAAGATAATCCCCCGGGAGTTCACCCCTTCGATCCGGAAAACCGTTTTATCATCGCCGTGGGACCCCTCACCGGTACGGCGATGTGGAGCCAATCCCGCTTCGCCGTGTTCACCAAGAGCCCGGCCACCGGCGGATACGGAGAATCCTACTGCGGCGGCACCTTGGCGCCTAAAATCAAAGCCTGCGGGGTAGATGCTGTTATCCTGGATGGAGCCTGCCAGTCCCTCAGCCGTCTGCTGATCACCGATGAGGGGGTACAGTTCCACGATGCGCAGCGGCTCGCAGGACGGGAAACGGGGGATACCGAAAACCATATCTTGGAACACTCCCCTGCAGGGGCCGGAGTCATGGTTATCGGTCCGGCCGGAGAGCACCGGGTTGTTTATGCCTGCATCAAGTCCGACCGCTGGCGGAGTCTGGGACGGGGCGGCATGGGGGCGGTTCTGGGCTCCAAAAAGATCAAAGGCATCGCCTTTGCCGGCAGCCGAAAGGCAGAGATCGCCGACGAGAATCTTCTCAGGGAGATGGTCCGCGACATCTCGAAAAAGGGCAAAGATTCCCCTGTCACCGGGGTCTACCGGAATTTCGGAACGATCAGCCAGGTAAAAGTGACCAACTCTCAGAACTGCTTTCCCACCCGCTACTGGCAGTCGGGACACTTCCCAAAGTGGGAGAACCTGTCTGGGGACTACATGCACGAGCACTTCGAGGTGAAACGCCACGGCTGTCCGAACTGTTTCCTCCAGTGCACGAAAAAATCCGTGGTACGGGAGGGAAGGCACAGGGGTCTGGAGATCGAAGGACCGGAGTACGAAACCGTTTATGCGATCGGCGGGCTCAACTGCATAGAGAGCCTGGAAGAGGTTGCCTATCTGAACGATCTCTGCGACCGGCTCGGCCTGGACACGATGAGTGCCGGGAATATGGCGGGCTTTGTAACCGAAGCCTGCAAGAGGGGCAAGATCGACTTTCCGATCGACTACAATCAGCCGGATCGGATCGCAGAGCTGCTGCAGCTTATCGCTCACGCCCAGGGTATCGGCAAACTGCTCGGCTCCGGGATCAAACAAGCGGCGGCGGAACTGGATTTGAATGACCTGGCGGTTCACGTGAAGGGCCTGGAACCGGCCGGTTTCGATCCCCGGGTGCTGAAGGGTATGGGTCTGTCCTACGCCACAGCGGCTCGGGGGGCATGCCACTTGCGGGGCACCTTCTACAAGGCGGAGCTGTCCGGCGAGATCCCCAAAGAGCAGATCCAAGGCAAGGCGCAGCTGCACATCGATTATGAGGACCGCGCAGCTCTTTTCGACAGTCTTATCCTCTGCCGCTTCTTCCGCGATTTCATCAAATGGGATGAGCTCTCCGCGCTGATCGCCGCCGCCACGGGCATGCGGCTCGGCAAGCAGGAACTGCAGTCGATTGCCAATCGAATAACCGAACGGACACGTCTCTACAATGCTCGAGAAGGCATCGATCCGTCACTGGACAGGCTTCCGTCGTATCTGCTGGACAATCCCACCCAAGAGGGAGCTTCTATCAGCAGGGAGGAGCTGCGAACTCTGATCGGCGAGTACAACCAGATCCGAAGGGACCGATATGAAAAGGCTGAAACTGCAAGCTGAGTTCGACTGGCAGCTGTGGAAATCGAGCGCCCAGGATGTGAAGAATCTTCAACCCCTGCTGGCCTCACGGCTGCTGTTTGAAATCCTGCTGATCAACAAATTCGAGCACGCGCTGCTGCGGCTGAAAAACAACGGCTGCGTTTGGGGCCCCGTGCACTCCAGCGTGGGGCAGGAGGCGGCAGCTGCGGCGGCTATTGCCGCAATCGGCAGGCAAGACAAGATCACCGGCAGCCACAGGGCTCATCACCAATTTTTGAGCAAAGCCCTGAACTACGTGCTGAGCCCCAAGTGGAACCCCACCCGGGAACAGTTGCCCCCCGAAGGCCTGCAAGTCGTACAGAAGACCCTGGCCGAGATCATGGGCCTTGCCCCGGGATATTGCGGAGGCCGGGGAGGATCGATGCACCTTCGCTACGCCGAGGCCGGTGTGCTTGGAACCAACGCCATCGTGGCCGGCGGCATTCCTCTGGCCACCGGTGCAGCTTATGCGCAGAAGTACAAAAAAACCGGCCGTATCGTCGTCTGTTTCTTCGGTGACGGGGCTGTAAACCAAGGTGTTTTTCACGAAGCCCTGAACATGGCCGGGCTGTGGAAGCTGCCCATCCTCTACTTCATCGAAAACAACGAGTATGCCGTAGGCACCCGCTGCTCCGAGGCCTGCGCGATAGCCGACCTCTCCCTGCACGCCGTCTCCTACAGCATGAAGGCCCGGATCGTGGATGGAACCGATGTGATCGCCGTCTACGAAGCTACCAGAGATGCGGCCGAGCGAATTCGAAAGGGCGAAGGCCCGCACATCATCGAAGCAAAATGCTACCGCCACTATCACCATGCCGGGGATCAACCGGGCAGCGCCTACGGCTACCGGAACAGGGAAGAGGAAGCTGTCTGGCTTGCGAAAGATCCGGTGAAGAGCTTCCCCCGTACGCTGGTACAGAACGGCATCCTTAAAGACAAAGAGGTTGATCGCGTACAGAAACTCGCGCAGGAAACCGTGCGGCAGGCCCTGGAGTTCTGTACCGTCGGAGACGATCACCGTCAGGTCAGGCAGGAGCTCTGGCCGGAGCCGAGCACCGCAGGGGCCGGGATGCGCAGCGGCGGCGAAGAACTGGAGGGACTGCGCTACAAAGAACGGGCAGACTTTCAAGAGTTCCGGGAGATTAAATACTCCGATGCCATCGCTGCGGTAACCGGTCGCTGGCTGGAAAAAGACGACAAGGTAGTCGTGTTCGGTGAGGAGATCGCCAATTTCGGCGGCGGAGCCTACGGCGCAACCAGGGGGCTGCCCAGCCTGTATCCGAACCGGATCATCAACACACCGATATCGGAAGCCGGATTTGTCGGTATAACCTGCGGTGCGGCCATGTCTGGGATGCGTCCGATCGTGGAAATCATGTTCCCCGATTTCACCCTGGCCGCTGCGGATCAGGCCTTCAACCAGATCGCCAAGGCCCGCTACATGTACGGAGGCACCACCGATCTGCCTCTGGTCGCACGGACCCGCATCGCCACGGGCTGCGGGTACGGAGGGCAGCACTCCATGGATCCGATCGGTTTGTTCGCTCTGTTTGCCGGCTGGAGAATCGTGGCTCCGAGCAGTGCCTTCGACTACATCGGTTTGTTCAACACGGCGATGCAGTCCCTGGATCCGGTGGTGTTTTTGGAGCACCACTGCCTCTACGCGAAGAAGTTTTCCGTTCCCAAAGATGATCTGGACTACTTTATCCCCTTCGGTAAGGCCCGGGTTGCGACCGTGGGAGAGGACCTGACCGTCCTGACCTACTCCTCCATGACCGGACGCCTCGAGGCTCTGGCCGAACAGCTGAAGATCCAGGGTGTATCGGTAGAGATCATCGATCTGCGTACAGTGGATCCAACCAGCCTGGATTACGATACGATCGGCAATTCCTTGAAGAAAACCGGCTCCATAGCAGTTGTGGAGGAAGCGGCCGGGGGCCAGGGGATCGGGGAGCGCATCGCAGCGGAAGTAACCCGACGCTTCTTCGACGAGCTTGACGGGCCGCCCGGTACACTCACTTCGAAGAACGTGCCCAACTCCGTGTCACGGATCCTCGAGGCCGCGGCCCTTCTCAGCGACGAAGAGATCCTTCACGGTCTGGTTGAGATCGGCAAACGCCGCCGGTAATGGAACAAAAGACCGGCGTCTCCTCCGAGCCGGGTCAGCGCTTGCCGCAAAAACAATAACGGATACGGAAAACCGGCTGCTACAGAAACGCATCCCCCAGGGGCAGGATCCGGTGCAGCCGGCGCAGGATCCCCAGGACCCGCCCCTGGACCTCCCGCAGGTCCTGGTCACTGGGGCGGTCGGTGATTATCCCGAAGCGGCCTCTCAGGTTGTAGGCTTCCTCAGCTTCCGGGAAGTTGCCGAGCAGGGCGATCTCATCCACCACCCGGATGCCTTCGTGCTCGAAGAATTGGCCGATAAACTTGAGCATGGGCACCGCCTCATTGTGGCCGGTATGCCCCCCGCCGTAGGTGCAGTAGGGTATGGCCGCGATCCCCGGCATTTCAGGAGCTGAAGCCACGATCTCAATGCCCCGTTTCCTGTGCTTCTCCAGAAAAGCGATGACAGGCTTGGGCGGCAGGTTGTGATACACCGGGGCTCCCAGGAATACCAGGTTGTAATCACGGTACTCGACCTCCAGATCCTTGGTCATGCGACAGATCGAATCATCGATCCCGGCCTTTACCAGGGTATCGTGGATCCTTCTGGCAACTTTTTCCGTGTTTCCGTTCTTGCTCCAGTACAGGGTTAACGCCTTTTTTTCAGCCATTGTGCCGCTCCTGAGAATATTTATTCATTCTGTCTCACCAACCTTCTGTTTCCACCTGGTCATGACACGATCACGCATCACGACAGCCATTCCAAGCCACTCTTCTTTTTGAAAGTACTGTATAGCCTGAACAACTTTTTCGTGGATTTTTTGGCTGTTCGGCTGGCGAAGGAGAATCACAAGAAGTCCGGAGTGCCTATCATGTCGGCGAGTCAAGAATCCCTTATCAGTCGTGATCAACAGTCGCTTCTGTCTTCGAACAAGCGCCCAAACCTTTTCGTCGCTAAGACCTTCCTGTGGCGTCTTTCGTAGGTCCAAGACATCGTGCCCCGCGCTATTGAGATAATCTACTGTTAGCTTGGGGATATTCTCGTCGACGAAGACCCTCACGGCGTGAATTGTCAGATTGTTTCTATCGGAGCGATCTGCTCTTCCGCCAGAGTTCCGGCGTACTCTAGGCAAGCCAGTATATCCTCGCGGGTCAGAGTTGGGTATTCCCGAAGCAGATCCTCTATGGAATCGCCATATGCCAGCATTTTTACGATCTGATGAACCGGTATTCGGGTGCCCTTGATACAGGCCTGACCATGACCTATTCGCGGATCCACGGAAATCCGATCGTTCATCACCACAACTCCTCTATGCTACTAGGATAGTGGAAATTACCATGGGCGGCAAGCAGGGAATATTACTCCAGCTCGCCGGTCAGGATCTTCAGCTGCCTGATATCCGAGACAAGGGTGCCCCGCTCGAGGTTCTGGAAGCGCTTGGGAAGCATCTCCCGGCTGGTGCACTCCAAAACGGCTACCAGGTTCTGCAGCTCGATCTCGTGGGGGTAGCTGGGGGGGTTGAAATCCCGGATCGTCTCCTCCAGGTCATCGGAGGTGATGATCACGTGGTTGTTCATGGCCGCCAGCAGCTTGGCCCGGATCAGGATCGATTCCAGATCCGCTCCGGAGAAGTCGAACTTGTACTTGCGGAAAAGGTCGCTGATGTTGACCTTCTGCACCTTGAGCTTGAGCTTGCGGATCAGGGTCTGGAACAGGGCTTCCTTCTCCTCGATCGTCTCCGGGTAGAAAAGGGCCAGGTGTTCCTCCGCCCTGCCCTGACGCTTCAAGTCGATGGGCAGCAGGTCCGGACGGCAGGTGATGAGAAACCAGATGATCTTGCCCCGGTACTCCGTGTTTCCCATGAAAGAGGCGATCTGGGCGAAGATGCGGTTCGAGGTCCCCGAGTCCCCCTCCTGGTTGCGATCGCCGAGGAAGGCATCCGCCTCGTCGATCATCACCCCGACAGGGGCCATGGCGGTGAGTATGTTGAGCACCTTCTCCAGGTTCGCCTCGGTCACCCCCTGCCACTTGGAGCGGAAGTTGCGGAACTTGACGATCGGGATGCCGATCTCCCCGGCAAAGGCGGTGACCATGAAGCTCTTGCCCGTGCCAACCGGGCCGGCCACCAGATAGCCCATGGGCAGGATGTCCAGACGCCCCATCTTGATGGCCTTGGCCGCGCTCTTGAAGCGCTTCTTCACGTAGTCATGCCCCGAGACCATGGTGAGGTCGAACTCGGCCTCGATGAACTCCAGCAGGCCGCTGGCCTCGGTCTCGATCATCTCCTTCTTTTTCTGGCGCAGGTACTCCAGGGTGATCTCCTTGTCCTCCTGGTAGCTCTCCGCAGCCAGCTGGTAGATGTTTACCAGGTTCAGGCCGCTGCAGATCTGGGCCACCTTGGCCGGATTGAGGCGTCGTTCCAGCAGGAGCTTTTCCTGCTGTTCCAGAAAGATGAGGAAACGCTCCCGCACCGTCTCATCGGGAAGGGGGATGTTGACCTTGATCGTGCTGGGCGAACGGACCAGCTTGGTGTTCAGGTCGGCCAGGTTTTCGGTAAGCAGGAGGATGGAGATATCCCCTTCGGTGAAGATCGGATCGTTGGCCCAGCGGTTGAGGGTGACCAGACAGTAGCGGTCTTCATCGGTGTAGCGGGAGATATCGGTATTGGGGACGATGGTTTCGGAGTAATCGATGATCAGCACGATCCGCCGCTTGTTGGAGATGTTCTGGTAGAAGTAACGCTCCAGGCAGGGGAAGGCGTCCATCGGGTCCCGGGACACTGCCCGCTCCCGGGTGTCGCCGTTCGCGCCGCTCAAGGCTGCCAGGAAGTCCCGGCGCATCTCCGGGGTGCAGAAGTTGACCCCCGAGGAACGATCGTAGAACACGATGATGTCCCGGTTGCCGAACAGCACCTCACCGATGTAGTCCTGGATGCGCACGAAGTTGAACTCGTTGTCCTTCATCTTGTGGGGCAGGAAATCCCGGATGTTGCCGTGGACGATGTACAGGTTGGCGGTCTTGGAGCAGTACTTGTAGGCCAGTTCCTGGGCCCAATTCGGCAGGATGCGGATGAAAGGCAGACTTTTCAGGATAAGCTGTTCGGCCATATCCCCTCCCAGTGTATGACCCATTATGACGGCAGCAGGAAATCTTGTCTTCCGGCAAGATTTTCGGCTGGAGGAAGATATCGCAATCTTCCATCTCGATCACAATCGAAGAGTGCGATACAAGTATAGATCACCGACACCCGCGGCGTCAAGGTCGTTGCGGGGCTTGCATATTGCACAACTCGATGCAGGCCTGCTTGCCTCGAGAAGAGGAGAGCAATCAGATCATCTTCTTCTTCTTGGCTTCGGCGAACAGCAGGCTGTTCCAGTAGTTGTTGCTCAGGTAGTGCCAGCGCTCGGAGGAATCGTCGATCCTGCTGGCCCGCTGCTGGAGGAGCTTCAGGGATTTGCTCAAAACGGTGAGGCTGTCGTCCAGCTCGGTTTTACGGACCTCGGGAAGAGTACAGGCGTAGAAGTAGGTGTAGAGGCTCTGATAGGGATCCGAGGGGGGAATGCGCCCGCCCCGGGTAATCATCTGCAGCTGTTCGATCCCACGCTCACTGCTGCCCCCCAAACCCCACAGATAGGCTTGAAACGACTGCAGCAGCCGTCGCACCAGGGCGTTTTCTCTCAAAAGTTCGAAACAGCGCCCCTCTACGTCCCTGAAACCGTCTATCCAGCGGACCCGCTCGCCGGGGAATACCTCCAGGACTGAAGCCTGCTCCAACTTGATGGCCCGGTCGCAGTGCTCCAGAGCCTTGCCGTAATTCCGCGTGAAGAAAGAACATTCGGAGAGAAAAAAGGACTTCTCCCAATGCTCCTCGACCTGCCCCAGGATCCCCTCCGCTGTCTCCAGCTTTCCCGCATAGGCAAAGCTGCGGGCCAGCCATCGCTGAAGTACGGCGCAGGCCGAGGGCTGTTCGTAGACGGTCTCCACAGCCAGGGCCTGCTGAAAGTCCAGCTGGGCGCGTTCGTAAAAACCGAGTTCGAAAGAGATGCGGGCGGCCAGGAACTGCAGGAACAGCTGCCATTCCCGTCGTTTTAGCGCCCGGCTGATCCCCAGGGAGATCCTGGTCTCGGCCTCAGCCCGGGAAAGATTCCCCAGCACGAAAAGGGCTACCGCCCGCAGACCATGGGAGACGATAGTATCCAGTGCCTTCCGATCTGTCTGCGCCGTATCGGACATGCCGAAATATTCTAAAGCCTCATCGAACTTCCCCTCGGCCAGGAGCACGGAAGCCAGGCCGATCGTCGCCTCTCGCTCCCCGTCGGCATGACCGGCATTCTGAAACTGGATCATCCCCTTCTTTATCCACTGGAGGGCCATGCTGGTCTCTCCCCTCACCAGGAGATAACGACTCATCTGCAGGAACAACGCTCCCTTGGCCGGGCTCACATCGAAATCCTCGCCGAACTCCATACACTTCAGATAGGTATCCTCCGCCTCCCTGAGCTTGTCCTGGAGCAGGAGATAGCGCAGCCGGGAAGCGGCCAGCAGGCGATCCAGACTTCTCTTCACCTCCGCGCCGCCGAGACGGAAATGCTTGGGATCCAGCAAAATGCGTATGCCGTTGAAATCCAGCTCATCCAATTTCTGCTTCAGGAGATGAAACAACACCTCGAAGCCCTCCGCGACGCGGCGCGCTTTGGAAAGAAGAAAAAACAGTAAAACCAGATGGGGATATCTGCCTGCCCTCCAGCGCTCCAGAAGATGATCGATGAAGGCGGATTCCAGCTCCGGCTCCTTCTCCAGGACGGTGCGCCGCAGCCTCTTGCGGAAAGAGGGAAACAGAGCAACAGCATGATTTTCGATGAAGATCAACCCGTGAGTCTCCAGATCCCGCAGGAGGTTCAGGGCGTCCTCCCGGGCCATTCCCTGACCGTGGAGAAAGTCGATCAGGCCCCACAGATCGAGAAGCCCCGCCTGGAGGTAGACTATGTACAGCAGGCGCTTGAGAACAAAGGACAGGGACGAGATCAACTGCCAGGTGAGGGAATTACTGCGCGCAGGCAGCACCTTCTCTAGTGGTTTGCCTTCACGCCAGTGATAGCTCCCTTGCTCCTTTTCCAGAAAACCCTGGCGCTCCAAAAAACGCAGACAGTGATAGAACCCGACCAACTTGCCCCGAACGTATTTGCGCAGGCTGTACAAGACATCATCGGGCAGTTTGCAGCCTCTGTACATCCTGAGGGTAATTCTATCCATCTCTTTTGTGCTCAGGGGGCGCATGGCTACGATCTTCACAGCCCGGCCGCCCAGATCGATGGGAAGCTTCTGCGTTTTCGAGGTGAACACCGGGATGAAAGAGTGGATCTGGTAAAAGTCTTTCAACAATTCGGTGAGCATCTCCAGGCTTTTGGGGTGGTAGGTATCGACGTCTTCACAGAACAGCAAGGCGGGCAGGAAGTTTTCCTCCAGCATGCGGAAATAAGCGGTCAGGTAGAGGTGAAAGGCCAGATAGAAATCCCGGTACAGACGATCCGGGCACACCGATCCGACGGATCCCCCCCCCGAGTCCTGCTCATTCTGATCAGGTTTCCCCCTGCGGCGCAGGGAACTCGGCACCCCTTTAGGCCATCTGTACAAAACGCCCTGGCCACCAGGAACGGTCGGCTTCATCGACCAGAGCAGAGTGTTCAGATCCTGCCAAACCTGCTGTTCCCAGGTCGTCAAATATTGAGCAGCCGCCTCGAGAAAAAAGGGATCAATGCTGTTGAGAAACGGGTGAAAGGTCGAACGGCGTTTGAAAAGCGTATGAAGCCGCGGCGCGCGAGGAACCGCCAGATCCTGGAACAGCAGGTCCTGCACCGCATCCAGCAGCAGGCGCAGATCCGTATTTACCGGTCCATGAATGACGATACCGCGATTCTGGGTTCTCGCCTTGTACTGGGTATTGATCTTCCGAACCACATCCCGGGCCAGCCGTGTTTGCTTCCAAGGCTGTCGAGGGCGCTGCGAAGCAGGAGCTTCGCCGAGGTCTCTCTTGGTTATCCTGAAAATCCCATCGATTCTCTCCGTGTGCACCAGATCGGCGAATGAAGACAGGCAGTCTGATTCGATCAGGATCTGCTGGTCCTCTTCGATGGGAAGAAGGGACTTCTGCATGACTTTCAGGGTGTTCTCCGGGTTGGTCTCAGGCCCGCGGGCGATCAGGAGATTGAATCCGAACAGTTGTTTCTCACGGGATTCGAGCACCTCGAAAACGCGAAAAATGAACTCCAGGGTGCGGCGCGAATCCAGGCCGAACTCCTGACCGAAACGATACAGTGACCCACCCTCCCGCTCGGCCACTTTCCTGTATCCGTACAGAGATTCCAAGGCTGAAAGCTCGCTGCAGATTCCGGCGACGAGTTCTTGGTCAACCGTCCGGATTTGTATATAATAATCGAGGGAAACCAACAGAAATAGCATTGACGGTATTTAACACCACATCGAGGGTTTTTCAAAGGGCTAAACTTACCGCATGAGCAACTATTTTGACTTCCAGAGCAAGCAGAGCGAGCAGGTTACTGTTAGCATCCACCCCAAAGCCGATTTTCGAGAAATCCTGCAGACCCTGGAATCGATTCACTTCCCCGACTTCGTTACCAATTCAGAGAACATCAAATATGCCGTACTCGAGATGATCAGCAATTCCTTACGGGCGCATCGGGAAAGGAAGGTCAACAAGCAGGTAATCGCCGTGTTCCGAGCCGAAAACACGAAAGTCGATATCGAGGTGAAGGATTTCGGAGGGGGGTTCGATCCGAAGCGCCTTCCCTATCCGATAGGGGCCCCGGCTGAGACGATCGATCAGACCTCGGATGCATTCGAGGAGTACCAGGAGAAATATAATTACCTCCGCTTCGGCATGGGGCTGCTGCTCACGAAAAAAACCTTTCCTTCCTTCCAACTGATCTTCTTCGATGAAGAGGAACAACCGGTTCAGTGGGGAGAGAGCGAGGTGATCGGCACGGTAATCCGAGTTTCTACGAACGGATAGCATGATGGGAGAAAATCAGCGCAGGAATCCGAGGAGCAAGGCCTACGCCAAGGTGCACCTGACAGAAAGCGGCACCCTGGGCTACCTCAGGGATCTCAGCAAGGAGGGATGCCAACTCGCTCTTATCGGGGATCCCCCGATTGAAGAGGGGACCGTCGTGAGTGTCGATGTGCTTCCCAGCGAGGAGATGGAAATCAGCCGCTTTGCAATCGAGCTGCAGATCATGTGGACCCGAAAGGACCCGGTGTACCTCCTTGCCGGGGGACTGATAACCTCCAAGCAAGACAGGGGAAGACTCGAGCAGCTGTTGAAGTATTACGCTTGAGGGGCGAGCGCTACCAGTGATCGAAGGCCGATATCCGTTTTAACGATTTTCGCGAAGCCGCTTCCGGGATGGCTTCAGGATAACCGATCGGGATCAGAAGCACGACCCGCATCGAATAGGGGACGGTAATCAGGTCCCGGACCATCTGCTCGTCGTAGGTACTCAGCACGCAGGTCCCGAGCCCCTCGGCCACCGCCTGAAGCACCATGAAGGCGGCGGCAAAGGCCAGGTCGATAGGATAAGACAGCTGGCCGTTGGGCATGATATACTCGACATTCGTCGTGCACAACGCTATGATCGCCGGTGCCTGGCCTACCTTCTCATCCCCGAAGGCCGCTTCTTTTATTTTCTCCCGCAGCTGCTCTTTCTGCAAAACGATGAAACGCCACTCCTGACGGTTCTTGGCCGACGGAGCCAACCGCCCCGCTTCCAGCACGCGTTCGAGCTTGTCTTTCTCAATGGGTTTGGATTTGAACTCTTTGATACTTCTGCGATTGAGGATCTCTTCCAATAATGCCATAGTGTCCTTCTCATGATAAAAGATCACTATCCATATTGCAATGCATTTTTCCCCCGGATATTATGAAGCCAGTCGAATTTTTCGACTGGTGGAAGACATCGCAATCTCCCTCAGCGTTGAAAAGCAAAAAATGCGATATGATAGGTTTCAGTTATGTCCAGACTCATCGCCTGTGTTCTGCTGTTAGCAGGCTCCGCAGCGCTGTTCGGCCAATCCGTTCTGCCGCCGGACAACCGGGCGGTTTTGGACGACTACCGGACGATCCGCTCGATGTATCCGCGTCTGGAGGGCTCGAATGGTGAGACCCGGCTGTTGGAGTTCGTTGAGCAGCGACTCCAGCTCTTGCGAGTTCCCTACTCCCGCCTGGATTTCAGCGAATCCGACAAGAATCACTCGTTTTCATCCTGCCTGGTAGCGGACATTCGGGGGGAGCGGGAAGACACCCTGATCCTGGCGGTGCCGATCAATCATCCACCCGGGACTGAGGCAGACTTCGACGGCTCTATAAACGTTGCCCTGGCTCTGGGCATTGTCGAGCACATCAGCCGCAAAACACCGCCCCTGTCTTTGAAGATCCTTTTTCTGGGAGCGGAGTACGGACAGACCGAGGACTATCCGATGGGAAGCCGCCTGTTCTTGAGAGATTTCTTCCCCGACTATCGGGTCATGTGTCTGTACCTCAATTTCGAGCGCATCCCGTCACGCTTGTACCTGCGCGGAGGAGCGCGGGGTATCGAGGCTCCCTATTGGCTGCTGGACCGCGCGACCGAGGCACTGGAGGAAACAGATCTCTTCTTCCTGATCAGGGGAAATGAAAACCAGATCTTTCGAATCGGGCTGACCTCGGAGCGAACCATGGTCGAACCCTATCTGCTTTCCGATTACCCGGCGGTGAGCTTCGAGGGAGAGTACAGCGACCTGGATCCCCTGCAGCAGGAGAACTGGATCTTATCCTTCAATCTCTTCATGACCGAGTTCCTGCATGCCTTTGCCGACGGCATCCCGGAGACCTGGGACCGGCATTATCTGTTTTTTCAGGCGCGGGGATTCTATCTCAGCATCTCGGAAAGGGCTTATTTGATCATCCTCCTGTTGGTACTCGGAGGCATCCTGATATACGGTCTCGTGTTTACCCGCCGTCTCAGGAAATACCTGCGGATCCTGGCCCACAATATCTGGGCGCTGCCCCTTTTCTTTCTCTTCATCTTTACCCTGCTGTTTCTCTCTACCTGGCTGATCGAGGGCATTCTCCGAGCCCGAAACATGGTTCGTCTCTGGGAAGATCTGCCTCTGCAGTTCCTCGTTTTCAAGCTGGCCGTTCCCCTGGCCATGCTGTTCATTCTACTGAGCGTGGTCAAAAGGCTGCCGATACCTCGACGGGGCAGCTTCTACTCAGCAGGGGCGCTGTTATTCCTGCTTCTCGACATCGTGGTACTGGCGGTGATCAATATCTCCTTTACCTATTACTTCCTATGGGCGTTTACCTTTGCCCTGCTGTTCTCCGCGGTATCCTACAGGCCGCTCAAGGTTCTTCTGTTCCTGGCCTCACCCTACTGGATCGTAAAGACCATTGTCGAGCTGTTCACCCTTCCCCGCCTGGAGTTCTGTCGAATTCTTCTGCTGTCCAAAGTCGGAGGCAACCTCCTGCTCACCGTCATCCTTATCCCCTTCATCCTCATGTTTATCCGCTTGAAGTTCATCTTTCCCCCCGTTCGGATCACATCGAACAAACTGCGCTCCAGGCTGACCGCCGGACTGTTCGCCCTGGTCCTGATCGGGCTGCTGACCACCTTCTTCGTTTACTCCCCATACCGCGGCGAGCGGCCGCAGCCTATCAACGCGGTCTACGTGATCGATGAGGTCCGGAACCAGAGATACCTGGAACTTTCCAGTCCCGCACCCATTCGAAACGTACGGGCTATCAATGGCAGCACAACGATCTCCATCGACACCCGATCCCGACTGTATCGGCTGCCCCTGGTCACTCAGGCTGAATACCTGGAGACGGATATCAGCAGCGTAGGCTTCCTGGACCGCAAGAACGTTTCCCTGAACCTGGATCCCTGGTCGGAACCGTACAGTGTAGGCTTGAGTATTACTTCGGATCAGGAGTTTGTGCTCTTCGATGCCAACTTTCCCTATACCAGAACCCCCGGCGGCAAAGAGTACACGATTCTCATTGGTGTGAACCCCCCGCTGCCGCTTGATGTGGAATTGACGGTTCCGCGAAACAGAGCCTTTACGGTAGAAGTCACCCTGGAATACCTCCAGCCCCCGGAAGGATACACCCTCACGGGGGAATCTGTATCGGTCAGCAACCGGTTGAGGTTCCGGAAAAACCTCGAGCTGAAGACCTGAGGCGGGCGCGATGGACGTCATCTTTCACGTCGACCTGGACGCTTTCTATGCTTCGGTAGAGCAGGTCGACAATCCCGACCTGAAGGGCAAAGCGGTGATCGTAGGAGCTGCGCCCGGACACCGGGGCGTAGTATCCTCCTGTTCTTACGAGGCCAGGAGGTTCGGTGTCCGCTCGGCTATGCCGATCTCTCAAGCGCTGCGCCGCTGTCCGACGGGCATCTTTGTACCGGTGCGGATGGGGCGCTACCTGGAGGTATCCCATACCGTAATGAAGATCCTGGAAGCCTTCACCCCGGAGTCCAGACAGATCTCCATCGACGAGGCCTTCATGGATATGAGCGGAACCGAGCGTCTATACGGTTCTCCCCCCGTTGCAGCCAACCGGATCAAGGAACAGGTGCGCAGACAGACCGGACTGACCCTGTCAATCGGGGTCGCCGCAAACCGCTATTTGGCCAAACTGGCCTCAGAGTACTGCAAACCGGACGGTTTGTACTTCGTACAACCGGGGCAGGAGACGACCTTTCTGGACGGGCTGACGATCGGCAAGCTCTGGGGGGTCGGGGAGAAGACCAGGCAGCGCCTCTTAGAGCTCAACATAACCTCGGTCCAGGGCTTGCGGAACGTTCCGCTGGATATTCTGCGTTCCATGATGGGGGAAGCCAGCGGCCGTTATCTGTACAAAGCCTGCCGCGGAGACGATCCCGGTGTATTCGCCGCCGCCGCCAAGAGTCATTCGATCAGCAGCGAAACCACCTTTGAAAGGGACATTAAGAATGCCGACACCCTCAAACGGACGATACTCGAGCTGGCCGAACAGGTGATGCATCGGCTGCTGATCGCCAAACTGAGGACCAACACGGTGGTGCTCAAGCTACGTTTCTTCGACTTTGCCACGACTACGGCCCAGAAGCGGGTGAAGCACTGGATCACCTCTTCCGACGAGATATACACTCTGGCCCTGGAACTTCTATCCAAGCGCTGGAACGGATCCACACCGGTGCGCCTTGTCGGGGTGGGAACTGCCAACGTGGTTGCTCCGGGAGAGGCGATCCAGGGTGAGCTGTTCGCGGATCAACACGACAAGCGCCGTAAAGTGGAGGAGACCGTAACCCATCTGCGCCAGAAGATGAAGGGAACAAAAATTACTAAAGCGAGTCTGATCGAAAGGGACAGTCCGTAGCGCCGGCCTAAGAACGCCCGACCATTAGTCTCGACTTTTCAGCGTCACGGCGGGGACGAGTAAGCAGGGAAGATGTGTTCGGCTGCATACCCGGCTGGCCACGATTTTACCCGTCCTGTTCCTCCTTGAAGGCATCAGAACCCTCCCTCACTTGGTGATGATTCCCTTGAGTCCGCCGGAAATCAAGGATGCCAGGTCGACGAATATCCTGGCCAGCGCCAGCCCTCCCGGGGAAGCCAGGTATCGGGGAGACCAGAGCGGATCAAATTTCTCTTTATACCGGCGCAGACCTTGAAAATTGTAGAAGTTTTCGCCGTGCCGGTACAAAAGGGATGCCAGCCGATGCCAGGGTGGAGCCAGCGGGCGATTCTCCAACCCGGCCAGGGGTGCCATGCCGAGATTGAACCAGCTGTAGCCGGACTGCCCGGCCCAGAGCATCAGCTGGATGAACAGAAACTCCATTACCCCCTCCGGCGCAGCGGGATGAAAACGCATCAGATCGATGGAGATCTCCTCTTTGGAAGCGGTGGTCCAAACATTTGCGAAAGCAACGATCCTTCCGTTCCGCCGAATAACCGCGACGGGAAACTCCTCCAGGTATTTCTCGCAGAAAAAGCCGAGGGAGAAGCCCTTTTCGCGGGTCTTCTTTTCTGCCAGCCAGGCATCGGAAACCGTCTTGAGTTCCGGGATCAACCGCGGTATCTGCTCCGGCGGCAGCACCTCGAAGGTATGCCCCTCCCGCTCCAGGTGGTTGCAGGTATGGCGGAGATGCTTCCTCGAGCTCCCCTCAAGGGAGAAACCCTGAAGCGGCACCCGAGCCTCTTCGCCCAACTTCAGCATGGCGAGCCCCATATCGAGGTACAGGGGCAGGCTGTCGGTCCCGATCTCGTAAAACACGGTCCAGCCG
>Ga0315553_10001386_pt1 | contig 20243 bp, 10 predicted proteins | sample SalMarSW160140MG_FD_203099 | JGI IMG/M metagenome (GOLD analysis project Ga0315553, IMG submission 203099) | Salt marsh sediment microbial communities from the Plum Island Ecosystem LTER, Massachusetts, United States - Salt Marsh Sediment SW1601-40 ... | reverse complement strand
GAGACGGACAAGCCCCGTAAACGGGGCTGAGCGTAGAAGGAGGGGCGGCCGCTGCTCGCCCCCCGCTAAAGCGGGGGCCTATTCTCGCCCGCCTGCGGCGGACTCGGAAAGCAGCGTAAACGCTGCTCGGGCAAGAACCTGCGAAAACTGGGGATGACTCAGGTTCCCGGGCTGAATCATCCCCGCATCTCAGCCCGGCTACCTCAAGATCAACAGGTGTGACGGAGTCGATACGCAGCACTCGGGGTTTCCGGCCGCGGCCCGGATCCCAAACGGTGTCAGGCGCCGTTTCACTCCCGCTCCGCCAACTCGGCCGAGGTGCCGGGAACGCTCATCGCCTGGTCAGCTTGGCGGCGTTGCGGCCGGTGATGTTCCGGAAGACCTGTCTGTCCAGGTCGAGGCTCTCGAGGAAGTCGAGATGGTCGCGGGTGAAGCAGTCCGTGCCGTAGAGGACTTTCCGGTGGAAGCGGGCGAGGAATTTTCGGGCGTGTGCGACGTCGCGCTTCATCGCGTTCAGGCCCGAGTTCGCCGACAGGTCCGCGTACAGGTTCTTGTACTTGGCCAGCAGCTTGTGGAGTTTGCCGCCGGGGGTGACCTTGCCCCTTGGGTAACCGGCCTTCGCTCGCGCGGCGTTGCCGGAGATCTCGCGCCAGAAGCCGGGGCCGTGCCCGATGAATGTGGTCTGCGGGCACTGGATCAGGGCGCGTTCCAGCGCGTCGACGCCGCCCGCGTACCACATGCCGGTATGGGGCAGCGGCACGTCGATGTGGATGAGGACGGGCAGCTTGAGCTTTCCGCACAGCTTGTACATGTCGATCAGGTCGCAGTTGTCGGCCATCAGGCGGAGTTTCAGCTCGCCGTATCCCTTGCAGCCCTGCTCGACCAGCTCGCGCAGGATGCCGTGGGCGTTCTCCCTTCGCGGGTCGATCCCGCAGAACGGTATGAGGCGCTTGGGGTGCTTGCGGCAAGCTCGCATCACGGACTCGGGCGAGAGGTGCAGGTACTGATAGAGATCGAGCCCAGCGTCCTTGTCCTGCCAGCTCAGCACCCACGCCTGGTCGACCCCGATGTCGTCCAGATGCCGGACCGCGTCGTCGGCGGAATGCCCCAGCCATTCAACGTGCATGTGGCAGTCGATGATCATGTGCGTGCCTCCGTATGCTTGCTTGTGCCGGGCGTTTTCTTCGCCGGGGCCCGGGCGCGTATGATACCGGAGAGACGGCGGGGGCGCAACCCGGTCTTCCACCAGGCGAAAACAACGGCGGAAGAAATGCGGGAAAATGTATTTGCAAACTGGATTGGCTTTACTATACTCAGCTAGTGGGGCATCGGCCAGCGGGCCGATGCGCCGAACAGAAAAGTCCCGGCCAGCGAGAGCTGAACGATAAGGTTCCTGTTCACAAACCCCTGGATGCTGGCTGCCATGGCGGCGGTCAGTATTCCGCTCATCATCGAATGGCTGTTCCGCAAGCGGAAACGCCAGGTGGAACTGCCGACCATTCGATTCCTCCTGCGGAACAAAGAACAGGAGAAGATCCGGCGGCAGGACCGCCTGCTGCTGCTCCTCCGCATGTTCGCTCTGTTCCTGCTGGTGCTGGCGCTGACCCGGCCGCTCTTGCGGCGCGGGCAGGAGGAGCGCCACGTCGTGGTGCTGCTGGACGGCACGGCCAGCATGCATCAGTTGGTCGGCACCACTGACGCGTTCGGCATCGCACAGCGAGAGGCCGCGACGATCGTCCGTGACCTGCCCAAGGACGGGACGGCGGCCGTGGGATTTCTGGGCGACGGCGTCGAGACACTGGTCGAGAAGGGGGAGGACGTTCACACCGCGGCCGGGAAGATCGAGGCGAAGCGGGCCGGCTCGGGCGCGGCGCCGATGGCCGAGGGCCTGGCGTGGATCAAGAAGCACGCCACGGAACCGGACTCGGAGATTTACATCTTCTCCGACTTCCAGAAGAGCACGTGGCTCCATCAGGCCACCACCTCGGCGGAGGTCTCGGGGAAGCTGAACGGGATCGCCGCCGGCAACAAGGTGTACCTGGTGGATGCCGGCGCGGACGCCAAGTTCAATCTGATGGTCACCCGGCTCCGGCCGCAGGAATGGGTGATGTCCGCCCGGATGCCGGTCACGTTCATGGCGACGGTCGAGTGCACCGGCGAGCCGCCCAAAGACACCACCGCCACCGTCACGTTCCTGGTGAACGACGCGAAGAAGGGGCACGACGAGATCGAGATCGGGAAGGAGCCGGTGGGGCTGCGCTTTGACTACACCTTCCCCAAGGCGGGCGAATACAAGGTCGAGTTGGTGGTGGAAGGGAACAAGCTGCCGCACCCCATCGACAACCGGCGGCTGTACATTGCCAAGGTCCCCGAGGACGTCGGGGTGCTGATCCTGGATGAGACCGCGGGCAGCCCGACGGCTGACAGCATCTACCTGGCGCGGGCCGTCGCGCCGCCGTGGCGGCCGGGCATGCCGAAGGTGTCGCGGTTCGCCACCAAAACCGTGCACCCGGCGCAGATCCTGCGAGAGAACCTCACCCGGGATTACATCGCCGTGGTGCTGATCGGCTCCGATTTCCTGCGGGACGACATCGTGAAGAAGCTGGAGCGCTACGTGGGGGATGGCGGGGCGCTGTGGCTGTTCATGGGTCCCCGCGTCAACCTGCGCGACTACAACCGGCTGCTGTACTGCGACGGCAAGGGGCTGATGCCGTGCCGCCTCAAGGCCAAGGTCACCGTGCAGCGCTTGGCGACCGCCAAGGACAAAGACGTGTACCCGAGGTTCGGCGAGTCGGCCTGGGCGCCGACCGCCCGGCTTTCCGCCGGGCCGCCCAACGAAGACGCCGGCGTCTCGCGAATCATCGAACTGGAGACCAAGCCGGGGGCCGATTCCCGCGTGAAGGTCCGCCTCTCCAACGGCGTTCCGTGCGTGGTGGAACAGGACTACGGCAGCGGCAAGGTGCTGGTGGTCAATTTCACGGCGGGTACGGAATGGACCTATCTGCCGACGCGGCCCGAGTTCGGCATTCTGGCGCAGGAGATCCTTCGGTATCTGGTGGGTAACCCGGACAAGGCGGTGAATCTGGAGGTGGGGCAACCCTTCCGGCAGCCGGTGTTTGTCTCGCCTCAGTACCTGTTGCTCTATTATCCGGACCAGTCGCGGGTGCCCGTCCGCCCCGAGAGGCGCACCGACGTGAAGGACGCCTGGCTGATCAACTTCAGGGACACCAACCAGCAGGGGCTGTACCAGTTCAAGGAGGTCCAACCGGAGTTCCTGGCACGGCGCAGCTTCGTGGTGAACCAGAGCGCGGCGGAGGGCGATCTCGCTCACCTCGACCGCGCCTCGTTCGACGAGGCCATCGGCCTGGGCGCCTGTGAATGGGTCGGGCCGAGGACATCGCTGGCGGACAAGGTGACGGAGCTGCACGCGAAGACCCGGCTGGCGCCGTGGATTCTGTGGGCGCTGGCGGCCGCGCTGGCGCTCGAATCGTTCCTTGCCGTGCGTTTCGGCCGACGCCGAGGAGGGGCTCCCACGTGAGACCGACCACGCTGACCGAGCGAGATCTCCTCATCTTCCTGGCATTAGTCGTGGTCGTCCTGGCCCTGTTCTACCGCTACGTGTACCGACAGGAGGCGCGCCAGGCGCGCCGGCTGACCGGCTCGCAGACGTTCTCTCTGTGGCTGCTTAGAATTGTGGTGGCTTTCCTGGCCCTGCTGGCCCTGGCCCGGCCCGCCATCCATCGGATCGACCGGGAGGAGCGCCTGCCGGTGGCGGCATTCCTGGTGGACGTGTCCTCCAGCATGGGCTTCCCCACCGGCATCGGGGACGTTCTGGTGGCAGAGAATGCGAAGAGCCGGCGCACCCGCCTCGACTCCGCGATGAAGGCGGTCGAGCGGGTGTCGGGGCCGCTCTCGCTGACCCACCGCGTGAAGGTGTATACCGGCGCGGACACAGCGAGACTGCTCAAAGAGATTCCCCACCGGAAGGGCCCCGGAACACCCGCGTTGACGCTGGAGGAGGTCTTCAGGACGGCGGAAGAGGGGCCCAAGCTCATCCAGGCCAAGGGCGGCTATACGCAGCTTGGCGACGGATTGAAGGACATCATGAGGCAGCTCTCGGCCGACAAGATCGCCTCCATCATCATGGTGGGCGACGGCCGGCAGACGGGTGGAGCCAAGCTGGACGACGTGGTAAAGCGGGCCGCCGAGCAAAAGGTCCCGATCCACACTATCACCACTGGCACGGAGTTTCAGCTCCGCGACCTGCGCATCGACGAAGTGATCTTTCCGCCGGAAGCCAGCCTGGGCGATGTGCTTACCTTCCGCCTGACCGTGACCAATCAGATCCGCTCGCAGCTCGAGGTCAAGCTCACCCTGAAGGAAGAGGGGTCGCCCATCACCAAGACGCTGGTCCTCAAGCGGGGCCAAAACCGGGTGAGCATCTCCACCATCCCGCAGGTCAAGGGGTGGCGGCGGTTTCACTTCAGCCTGCCGGTCCAGCGCGACGAGGTGGATGAAAAGAACAACGAAGACATGGTCCGGGTGAATATCGTCAAGCGGACCCTGTCGGTCATCCTGATCGCAGGGAGACCTTCTCGCGAGTACCTGTACGTGGTGCCCGCGTTGCTGCGCGATCCCATCGTCAAGCTGTCCTGCTACCTCCAGACCGCCGACGTGGACTACACGCATCAAGGCAACCGGAACATCGACCGGCTGCCCAAGAACCTCAAGGAGTGGCAGCCGTTCGACGTGGCCATCCTGCAAGACGTGGACCCCAAGGGCATCACCGCGCAGCAGATCGCCGGCCTGGAGAACATGGTCAACAAGGGCGGCGGGCTGGTGTTTCAGGCGGGACGGAACTTCGGCCTGGCCAAGCTGGTGCAGGTTCACGCCGCTCGGATACGCGGGTTGTTGCCCGTCGAGATTGACAAGAACCTGTACCCGGACTACGACAAGTACTTCAGCGAGTCGTGGAAGACGCGGCGGACCCCGCTCGGCAAGGGGCATCCGATCATGTTCGCCTCGACCGATGAGAAGCAGAACGAGAGACTGTGGGATACGTTCCCCCGGTTCTTCTGGCACCATCCGGTCGAGGGGCCCAAGCACAAGGCCATCACCATCCTCGAGCGGGGGGGCAGCGGCAAGCGCGCCGGGACCTGCCTGATGGCCATCCAGCGCTACGGCGAGGGCGCCGTCTTCTTCTCTGCGATCGACAGCCTGTGGCGGTGGCGATATCCATACGAGAACTTCGACTATGACCGGCTGTGGACCCGTATCGTGCGCTATCTCGGCGAGACCCGCCTGATGGGCAAACAGCAGCAGGTCCGGCTGGGCACCACGCGCAACAGCTACAGCCCCGGTGAAAAGGTCGTCATCCGGCTCGAGATCCTGGACCCGGCGCTGATGAAGCAACTGGCCGCCGAGCAGGTCTACGTCTCGGTGACCAGCCCGAAGGGCGATACCGACATGGTGCGGCTCCAGCCCCGACGCGACGGGCAGCCGGTCTACGAAGGGGCCTACCGCGCCCGGGCCGTCGGCAGCATGTGGGTCCGGGCTCGACAGATCGCGCCCGAGGCGGACACGGAGCAGAAGCCTCTCTTCGACGAGAAGCACAGCTTCCAGGTGAAGCTGCAATCGCTGGAAAGCAAAGACACCAGCGCCGACCTGAAGGCGATGGAAGAGGTCGCCAGGATGACCGGCGGCAAGCACTTCAACTACAAGAACCTGAGGAACATCGCGGACCTCGACTCGCTGGCGGAAGTCATCTCTCCTGAGCCGCAGGTCCTCAAAAGGGAGCGCCAGGTCGAGGTCTGGGACGGCGTGCCGTTCCTCGTGCTGTTCCTGGTGCTGATCTCCGGGGAGTGGTGTCTGAGAAAGCTGTGGGGGTTGTTATGACGAGCAGGCAGTCCCGAAGGACGTCCGGCCACATTCTGCGGAGGTGGGGGCCGGTGTGCGCCGCCGTCGCGCTGGCGTGCGCGGTGGCGTTCGCGTGGCCGCTGCTGGCGCAGGACAAGCCGGCGCCAAAGCCTGACAAGGCAGCCGGTGACAAGAAGGACCCTGACAAGAAGGACGAGCCCGTCAAGTCCGCCGAGGATGAGGGCTACGGCCTGCTGGCCGAGTTGGAAGCCAAGCGCGGCCCGACCTTTGCGGGAAAGGATCCCGCGTTCCTCGTGCTGCCCCGCCGCAAGGAGCGGAGCAACATGGCCTACGAGCTGCTGGGAGAGAAGACCTCGCGGACGCGGGACATGATCGAGGCGGCGCTGGAGTACCTCGCCGGACGGCAGGATTCCGACGGCGGCTATTCCGACACGCAGTACGAGTCTAACACCGGCGTCACCGCCCTGGTGTGCCTGGCGTTCATGGGCGAGGGCAGCCGGCCCCGCATTGGCCGGTTCGGCAAGCAAGTGGACCGCGGGCTCGAGTTCATTCTGAAGAACGTGCAGAGCAGCAGCGGCGTCATCGCCGGCAAGGGCAGCAACAAGCTGGGGCCGATGTACGAGCACGCGCTGTCGATGCTGGCGCTGCTGTACGCCTACGGCGACATGCCCTGGCGCCCGCAGATCCGCGACGTGATCTCGCGGGGCATCCAGGCCATCATGCGGAGCCAGCGCCTGGACGGCGGGTGGCGGTACCAGTTCTCCCGCGAGGGCGACGCCGACATGTCCGTCACCGCCAACGTCCTGTGGGTCCTCCGCACCGCCAAGAAGAGCGGCTTCACCGTGTCGGCGCAGGCCGTCGACAAGGGCGTCCGATATATCGAGAGGTGTGCGCTGCCCGACGGGACGTTCCGCTACCGCATCTGGGGCTTGCACGCGTCCCCCAGCCTGGGCGGAACCGGCGTCATTGCGCTGTGCAACCATGGCAGGATCGACCACCCGCTGGTGGGGCCCGCGTGCGAGCGAATCCGTTACGATTACCGGCGCTACACCATCGCCGACTTGAAAGAAAGACGGTACTACGTGTACGGCTGCTTCTACGCCAGCTTGGCAATGTACATGGTCGGCGATTCGTCGTGGATACCGTGGTATAAGAAGGCGACCGCCGTCCTGAGCCAGATGCAGCGGAAGGACGGCGAGTTCCCCGACGAGCACGGCAACACGGTCTACACCACCGCGATGGCGGCGGCTGTGCTGCAGGCGCCCTTGGGCTACCTGCCGCTGTACGAACGGTAGGCAGCCGGCTCGAAGGGCGGCCGGGCTCGGACCGGTCACGAGCGTAGTGAGCTTTGCCGGCCTCCGGCAAGAGGGGTAAGCAGATGAGCGTGAAGAGCCTGGATCGGATCTGCGCGGGATTTCGGGCCCGGCTGAAGGCGCTGTTGTTCCAGGCGGGCATCGCGCGCGTGGTCACACTCGCCTTGGTGCTGCTCCCCGCTCTTTTCGTGCTCGACTGGTGGCTGCGCCTGGCGACGGTATGGCGCCTGATGCTGCTCGTGCTCTACCTGGGCAGCGCGGGGCTGACCGTGTGGTTCACCCTCATCCGGCCCCTGTCTCTGCCGTGGACCAACCAGCAGATCCTCTCGCACGTCGACACCGTGGTGCCGGAAAGCCGCGGCATGATGCTCGACCTGTATGAGTTGCTGCGCCAGGACGAGGTGACGGAGCTGGACAGCCCGGTCGGCCGCGAGCTGGGCGAGGCAGCGGTCGGAGAGCTGTCGCCCCTTATCACCCGGGTCGCCGTGAGCCGAGCCTTGCACCACCGGACGGCCATGCAGTGGATGGGCGTTGCCGGGCTGGTGCTGGTGTTGTTCGTCGGGGCGGGCATCTTCCTTACCGAATACCTCTCGATCGGCTGCCAGCGCCTGTTCCTGCTCTCCGGCATCCGCTGGCCGCACCGCACCACCATCACCGTGGCCGAGCCGGACAACGGCTTCCTGGTCCCGCAGAGGGAATCGCTGACCGTGCGGGCAAAGGTCACCGGCGAGCCCGTGTCCCACGTCAAGCTCACCCAGACCGGCAAGGCCACCGGCCACACCAGCTCGCGGAAGCTGGCCGTCGACGAGCAGGGCAACGTCACCCACACGTTCCCCGAGGTGCGCGAGCGCCTGGTCTTCACCATGGAGGGGGGCGACTACAAGACGGAGCCTTTTGACGTCGACATCATCGAGCAGCCCTACATCAAGAACATCAAGGCTCACTACGATCCCCCGGGCTACGCCAAGCTGCCCAAGCAGACGTTGGAAAGCGGCCAGTTGGTCGGGCTGGAGGGCACCAAGGTGCGGGTGGAGTTCGAGTGCTCCATGCCCCTGAAAAAGGCCGTGTTCGTCCAGTGGGAGGGCACCAAGAAGCTCGAGCCCGTGGAGATGGACTTCACCTCCTCGGACCGGACCCGGTTTGAGAAGACGCTCTACCTCTCCAAAGATGGGAACTACCAGGTCGAGCTGTACGAGAAGCACGGGTTCCGCGAGCCGAAGCCCGAGCGGTACGAGATCGTCGTGACCCCCGACGAGAGGCCGGAGGTAGAGATTATCTCGCCGGCGCGCGACCTGATCAAGACCAGCCGGGCGGCCATCCAGGTGGTGTTCCGCGCCAGGGACGACTTCGGCCTGGAGAAGGTGGAATTCCTCTACGGGATCGACGGCGCCGACCCGGCGCCCCTGAGCACCAACATCACCGGCCCCCTCAAGCAGAGGGGCAAGTCGAGCAACGCCCGGTTCAAGTGGGACATTAGCAAGATGGAGGCCCTTCCCAAGAGAGGGACCATCACCTACTTCGCGCGGGTCAAGGACTGTAATCCCCGCCCCGACCGCAAGCCGGTCGAGTCGGGCAGGTGGAAGATCAAGCTGGTGACGGCCCCGGAGCTTCAACTCGAGATCTTCGAGCGGTCGATGCGCATGCTGAACGAGGCGCGGATCGCGTACCGCGAGCAGATCTCCGCCTGGAAGAGCGGGCTGAAGTGGGTGAAAGAGGGGACCGGCAAGGAAGACGACCCGCTGTGGCGGATGATGCGAGACAAGCAGCGGGGCGCCTTCGAGGCCGCCGACGCGATGGAAATGCACATGCAGAACCTGGTCGAGGAATACACCAGCAACCGCATGGAGCGCGAGTTCATGGCCGGCCGGCTCAGCGCCATCGCCCGCTACATCCGGCGTCTGACCGGAAAGGAGCACCCCACCATCCGGTCCGGGCTCGAGCAGGCCCGGCCCAAGACCGATGTGGACGCCGAGGAGACGCGCCTCAAGGCCCAGCGCGCCAAAGTACTCGCCAAGGTGAAGGACCGGCAGAAGATATCGGTCCTCATCATGGAGCGCGTGCTCCGCAAGCTGTACGACTGGCGCGACCTCCAGACGGCCAGCATCACCGCCAGGCTCCTGCACGAACGGCAGGAGGAAGTCGCCCAGATCACCCACGACATCGCCGCCAAGTACATCGGCAAGCCGATGCCCGATCTGACGGATAAGGAGCAGGAAGGTCTGCTCACCCTCGGCAAGCGGCAGCGGTCTATCTTTGAGACCGAGAGCGAGCTGGAAAAACAGCTCGTCTACACCACGTACAAGGCCGAGAAGATGAGGCGGAAGAGCATCCTGGTGCCCTTGAAGGCGGCGTTCCGGCTGCTCCGCAGCAACCGCGTGAACGACAACCTGAAGAAGGCGGCCGAGATGATCGAGAACAACCAGCCCTTCCAGGTCCGCGATGTCCAGAAGCGCGCCCTGTGGGCGCTCAACCTCACCCTCGGCGCGCTGATTAAGGCCGGCCAGCAGGTGGATGAGGATCCGAAGCTGACCGTCGCGATGGACGTGCGGCCCGAGGCGGACCTCGACGAGCCCACCGTCGTCATCCCCCCACCCGGCGGGGACGATGACGATGATGACGATGACGGTGATGATGATGACGACGACGACATACCGGTTGATGACGACGAAGGCGAGGGGCTCCGGCGCCTGTACGACCCGCTCTCCGCGACGATCCACAAGTCCCTCGAAATGCACGACAACGTGCGCGCCCGCACCCGGTTCCTCGACGAGAACCTCGTCCCCGAAGACATGCCGCGTTTCCGGGCCCTGACCCGCGGCATCCTGCTGGAGCGCCAGGGCGCCGCCGTCCACGAGGTAGACAAGGCGAAGAAGGAAGCCGCGAACGTCAAGGCCCGTCCGGTCGAGGAAATGCTGGTCGGCACGCGCCGCGAGTTCAAGGACTCCGAGTCGCTCATCAGCCGAAGCAACTACACGAAGTGCACGCAGCAGATCCAGTCGGACACCATCGCGCTGCTCCAGGATCTGCTCGAGCAGTTCCTGCCCATGGGCAAGAAAGTCAAGGACCTGGCGGACGAGAACCGGCGCGGGAACGGCATCGACGCCTTTGACCGGAAATACGTCGTGAGGGACAAGGACCTGGATGCCGCCGCCGCCATTGCCCGCTCCGTCGACCACGCCCGCGTGGTGGAGTGGGACGTGATTCGCAAGCTGAAGCGGTTCATAACGTTCCAGCCCAACGATCGGTTCCTGGCGGACCTCGAGAAAGCCAACCGCGCCCACGCCGTCGACGCCCAGAAGCGGGTGCTGTCGCTGGTCAGAGACGTCCGGTCCAAGTCCACCGGCATGTCCAAGGAGGTGACCAGCAACGTGCTGGAAGCGGGCGTCGGCCCCATACTCCAGCTCAAGATAGACGGGGCGCCCAAGGCCATCCTGTCTCCGAAAAAGGACAAGGACATCGAGAAAGAGCTGAGGGAGACGGTGGTCAAGAGGCTGGCGTTCGCCGTGAAGGGCCTGCGCGACCTCCTGGACGAGCGGATTCAGCCGCCGCCGGAGCCGGGCGACGATGACGACGACACCGGCGGAGAGACCATCACCCAGAAGGAATTCATCGAACTCACCGGGCGCAAGGCCATCCAGGAGAAGCTGAAGAAAGACACCACCCTGTCCCCGGAGGTCCGGGACCGGATGGTCCGGGCGCTGGACAAGGAGTTCCCCGCGGAATACGACCGCCTGCTCCGGGCCTACTACGAATCGTTCACCCCCAAAGAGGTCAAGAAAAAGCCCCAGGAGAAGGGCGGCGCGGACAAGAAAGCAGACCCCAAGAAGGAGGCCGGGAAGAAATGACCGGGATCGCGCGGGTGGTCGGAAGAACCGCTGCGCTCGCCGCAGCCGTGCTCGTGGTGTTCGGGCCGGTGGCGCTTCGGGCCGAGGAAATCTGGCTGTACGACAACTCGCGGGTTTACGGCCTGGTGCAGGGCGTCAGCAAAGAGGGCAAGCTCGTCATTCTGCTGCCGACCGGGGTGGAACACCGCGTCAAGCTGGAAGAGATCATTGCCATCCGGTTCCTGGGCCGGAACCCCCTTCTCGTGCAAAGCGGCACGCAGGAATTCCGCTTCGTCAACGGCGGGAGCCTCCGCGGACAGATCCTGCACAACCACGGCGACCTGATCCACACTCGCACGGCGATGGCCGGGACGATTGACCTGAACTTCTCCTACCTGCGCGGCTTCGTCGCGCTGCCCCTCGCCGGATTCAGCGGCCGGAAGGCCGAGGAACTGGTGGAGAGCGGACTCAACAGGAAGTGGAGCAAGTACCTCGACGTCGTTCTCGACCGGCGCGCGTCCGTCTATCCGGGTGTGGTCCGGAAGCTCGAACGGACCGCCCTCCACCTGTACCACGAAGAACTCGTCAAGATCGTTCCCATCAAGATTCTCTACATTGCCGGGGTCCGCCTGGCCGAGAATCAGCGCGACCGCGAGGTCCCCTGGAAGGGTGACATCCGGATGCGCCTGTGGGGCCGCGACGGAAGCGTCATCCAGGGCAGCCTGACCCGCATCCACCTCGGCAAGTGGGTGGTGTCGCCCGTGTGGGACCGGAAGAACGTGCTCCGGCTCGACCTGGACGAGATCTCGCTGGTCCAGATCATGGGCGGCCGGGTCCAGTATCTCTCGCAGCTCACCCCCATCAAGGCGGAAGAGAAGACCATCCTGGCCCCGCCGCAGCCGTACCGGATGGACCGCAGTTGCCAGGGCGACGCCATCTCCATCGCCGGCAAGCGGTATCCGTGGGGGGTGGGCGTCCATTCCGATTCGCAACTCACGTTTGCCCTCAACGGCCGCTTCAACGAATTCCGCAGCGACGTGGGCATCGCCACCCGAATGGGCAAGCGGGGCAGCGTCATCTTCTCCGTCCTGGGAGACAAGGGCAAACAGCTCTACAAGAGCCCCATCGTGCGGGGCTCGGACGGCAAGCCGCGCGAGGTGGTCGTGCCCGTGAAGGGCGTGAGGGAACTCACCCTCAAGGTGACCAACGCCGGCGACCTGGACCTCGGCGACGTGGCCAATTGGGGCTCGGCGCGCGTTCTGCGCTAGGAGGCAGTGGCAAGGTGAGCGACGGCGAGATGATTACTGCCCAACAGTTTCACGAGACCTTCCACAACGTGCGCCGCGAACTGGGCAAGGTGGTGGTCGGGCAGGACCGCGTGGTCGAGCACCTGCTGGTCGCCGTGTTCTCCGGCGGCCACGTGTTGCTCTCGGGCATGCCCGGCCTGGGGCGGACGCTGATCGTCAAGACCGTGGCCGAGGTCCTGGGCCTCGAATACCGGCGGCTTCAGTTCACCCCCGACCTGCTGCCCACCGACATCATCGGCGCCGAGATCCTCGAAAGCCACGTGTCCACCGGCGAGCGCAACTTCCGGTTCTTCAAGGGCCCCGTCTTTGCCAACATGGTGCTGGCCGACGAGATCAACCGCAGCCCCGCCCGCACCCAGGCCGCCCTGCTGGAAGTCATGCAGGAGCGGCAGGTCAGCATCGGCGGAAAGACCTACTTCCTGCCCGCGCCCTATATCCTGGTGGCCACCCAGAATACCCTCGATACCGAAGGCACTTGGGCGTTGGGCGAGGCCCAGATCGACCGGTTCATGTTGTCCATCGAGCAGGAGTACCCCACGGGGGCCGAGGAGCGCCGCATGCTGCGCCAGACCACCGGCAGCTACCAGCCCAAGCCCGAGCGCGTGACCGGGCCGGAGATGGTGCTCAAGATGCAGCGCCTGGCCAAGGAAGTCCCCGTGGTGCCGTCGGTCAGGGACTTCGCGCTGGCCATCGTCCGGGCCAGCCGGCCGCGCGAGGCCGAATCGGTTGACGAGACTAACAAGGCCATCCGCCTGGGCGCGTCCCCCCGCGCCGCTCAGGCCCTGCTGCTCGGGGGCAAGGTGACCGCCCTGGCCCGCGGCCGCATGCACGTCACCCGACAGGATATCATCAGCGTAGCACGGCCGGCCATGGCACACCGGCTGCTAATGGATTTCCGCGCCCAGGCCGACGGATGGACGTACCGCCAGGTGCTCGACTCCCTGATCGCCCGGGCGCACGAACGAACGTTGCCCGCATTGTCCCGCTGGACACAAGAACTGCTGAGAAGACCAGAAAGCGAGGTGAACGATGGCTGACACAGAGTTCGTCGTACCCGAAGAAGCTCCGTGGACCGATGAGAACCTGGAGAAGATCGGCCACCTGAAGCAGGGGCACGACCGGATCATGACCCAGGTGCGCAAGGCGATGGTGGGCCTGGACAGCGTGATCCGGCTCACCATGATCGGCCTGTTCTCGCAGGGCCACTGCCTGCTGATGGGCGTGCCCGGCATCGGCAAGACGCTGCTGGTGCGCACCCTCGCCGCCAGCTTGTCGCTCAAGTTCCGGCGCGTGCAGTTCACCCCAGACCTCATGCCGTCCGACATCACCGGCACCGAGGTGATCCAGGAGAACAAGGCCACCGGCGAGCGGCAGTTCCGCTTCCTCGAAGGCCCCATCTTCACCAACGTGCTCCTGGCCGACGAGATCAACCGGACCCCGCCCAAGACCCAGGCCGCGCTGCTCGAGGCCATGCAGGAGCGCCAGGTGACCGTGGGCGGCGTGCGGCGCGACCTTGTGCTCCCCTTCTTCGTGCTCGCCACCCAGAACCCGATCGAGCAGGAAGGGACCTACCCGCTGCCCGAGGCCCAGATGGACCGGTTCATGTTCCAGATCAACGTGGGCTATCCGAGCGAGCCGGAAGAGAAGAAAATCCTGGCGATGACCACCTCGGGCTATGAGCCGGTTATCGAGCCGGTGCTGGACCACGAGGAAATCCTTGACCTCCAGAAGCTCGTCCGCCGGGTCCTCATCCCGGATGACGTGACCGACTTCATTCTCCGGCTGGTCCGCGCCACCCGCTCCAACGAGCCGGAGGCCCCCGACTTCATCAACAAGTGGGTCACGTGGGGCGCCAGCCCGCGCGCCAGCCAGAACCTGACCATCGGCGGCAAGGCGTCGGCGATCCTCGACGGTCGGAGCACGGTGAACATCGACGACGTGCTCTCGGTGGCGCACCCGGTCCTCGTGCACCGGATTCTACCCAACTTCGCCGCCGAGGCCGAACACGTCAACTCGACCACGATCGTGGACGAGTTGCTCAAGGTGGTGAGCTGATATGCCGGACTTCTTCGATCCGCAGGTCATCGGCCGAATCAAGAACCTCGAGGTGCGCAGCCTGCGCCTGGTCGAGAGCTTCATGGCCGGCATGCACAAGAGCCGCCTGCTCGGCATCAGCACCGAGTTCGCCCAGCACCGCCAGTACGTGCCCGGCGACGATGTCAAGCACCTCGACTGGAAGGTGTTTGCCAAGACCGACCGCTACTACGTCAAGCAGTACGAAGCCGAAACCAACATGCAACTCACCTTCCTGCTCGACACCAGCAACTCGATGTTCTTCAAGAGCGAGCAGGCCGGGCTCAGCAAGTTCGACTACGCCGCCACCGTCATCTCAGCGCTGGCCTACATGCTGCTCCAGCAGAAGGATACGTTCGGCCTGATGCTGTTTGACGAGGACGTGAGCAGTGTCCTTCGGCCCCGGGGCTCGGGCTCCCACTTCCGCAACGTGATCTCGGTGCTGGAGGGCGCCAAGCCGAACGGCAAGACCTCGCTCAGCAACTCCATGTTCGGAATGACGCCGCGCCTCAAGCGGAGGGGGCTGGTGGTCGTGGTCAGCGACCTGGTGGACGAAGTCGACGAGCTCGGCCTGGCCCTCGGCCAGTTGAGCTTCAGCGGCCAGGACGTCATCCTGTTCCACATCGAGGACCCGATCGAGCGGGATTTCCCCTTCACCGGCCAGACCATCTTCCTCGGCCTGGAAGAAGAGGGCAAGCTGCTGTGCGAGCCGCGCGACCTCCGCAACGCCTACCTGGCGGAGCGGCGGAACCACCTGGAGAACTGCCGCGAGGCCTGCCTCCGGTTCGGCTATGATTTCGAGGACATGTTCACCGACACGCGGCTCGACGCCACGCTCGCCGGATTCCTTTCGCTGCGGCTGGCGAGAAAACAGGTGCGCTGAAGCGCCCCGGTGCCCTAGACAACTACGGGGGAAACCTCGCCGAGAAGGTTTCCCCCGCCTTTTGTTGTAGAGGACGCACTCATGAGGCCAAACGTCCCGGGTCCGACCCGCCGCCGTCCGCTGCTGGTGGTTCTTGTGCTGCTGGCCGCCGGCTGCCTTCAGATCGATACACGCATCGTGCTCCGCGAGGACGGCAGCGCCACCATCACCGAGAAGGTCCGTTTCTCCAAGCGCCTGCTCGACCTTCAGGACAAGCCTGGCGGCAAGCTGAACCTGAGCGCCCTGCTGGAAAAGGCAGCGGCCCTCGAGCGAATGAAGCACATGGGCAAGGGGATCCGCCTCGTCAGCCACAAGGTCCACGATGCCGAAAAAGGAGCGCGGGAGTCGGTCGCCGTCTTCCACATCGGGGACCTCAACGAGTTCCGTTACGTCTCACCCTTCCCGTCTTACGCGGACTATTCGAAGAACAACGTGATCCGGTGCCGTCTCTATCCGCTGTACAAGAGCGAGAGCTACGTGGGCACCGCCGGCGAGATGGCCGTCCTCTTCTGGCCGCTCAAGAACCCCCAGGGAGAGGCCCGCCCCGAGAAAGGGAAGCCGCGCCCCAAAGGCCCGTCGCCCCGCGACCTCCAGGCGTACCGCGAACTGCGCCCTGTGTTTCGCGACATCCTCGAGGATTTCAAGCTGAGACTTACCTTCGAGTCGTACGCCCCCATCCGCGCCACCGGCTTCGGACACCGCGGCCGCAAGGCCGGTGTGAATTACGTGGACCTCATCGACTTCTCGCACGACGACCTCGACAACTACGGCGGCCTGTTCCTCCAAAACGAAGAGATCATGATCGACCTGCTCCGCTGGGAGTTGGGCTCTGCCGACGTCGTCAACCACACCCGCGGGTTCGCCGGCAACCTCACCCTGCCCGTGTACCTGCCGTGGGGCTCCAAGTATTGCGCGTGGCGCGGCAGCAGCGGCATCTTCTTCAAGCCCTCTCTGGCGCTCTTCAACCGGCACTTCAAAGGCAAAAAACTCGACTACAGCCGCTGGCGGGCGACCCCCGAGAACAAGCACGTGCCGGCCAGGTTCGACCGGATCGGCTACACGAGGGAGAAGCGGAATGCCTCGACGCCCAAGTGAGGCGGCCGCCGGCGCACACTCCGCACCCGCCTCAAGGCCGCGCTGGTCCTTCCTATCGGCCTTCCTGCCTCTGCTGGCCCTGCAGGTGAGCGCGGCGGGGGCCGGAGAGCCCGCCGCGCCACACCCGCCGCCTCCGACGGCCAAGGACCCCTACAAGAACCTCTACAAGGGCTACCGGCCGGACTTCCTGTGGTTCATCGCCCAGGGCTCGGGTTACATGGGCATCTTCAGCGGTTGGCCGCAGCCAGAGAAGAAGATGCGGCTCTCGTCCGAGCCGAGCTTCTTCACGCTGAACATGATCCACGAGGATTCCCGCGCCAATGCACTGGTCAAAGCGGCGCTCGACAAGGAGCAGCAGAAGAGATACCGCGACGCCCTCAAAATGTACCAGCTCGTCATCGACCAGTTCCCCGACGCCCTCTACCGGGTGTCGACGTTCGGCGTGTTCGTCCCCATCTCGCAGTACTGCCAGCGGCGGATCCTGAACTTCCCCCGCTCCGACCTCGCCCACTACCGCACGCTGTACGACGCCCGCGCCAAGGAGGCGTTCGAACAGGCCCGCCGGAAGCACTCGCTGATCGGACTGTCGGAGATTGTCGACAACATGCTCGCCACGTCCTACGGCGGCAAGGCCATCGTTGAGCTCGGCGACGCCTCGCTCGACACCGGCCACTACCTCGCCGCGCTCGAGCGGTTCAGCACCATCCGTGAGTTCTTCCCGTATCCGGAGCTGCGCACCCCCGAGTTGGACCTGAAGGTCGACATCTGCGGCAAGCTGCTCGGCCAGAAGCCGGCCAAGGCGCGGCCGCCAAAGATCAAGAGCGAACTGTCCGCCCCGCAGCTCGAACGGCTGCGGCAGGTGATCGACGAGGTCCGTTACGAGAAGCCGCCCTTCCACCGGCAGCTCGCCAGCGCACCGCACGTCGCCGCCGACGACTATACACTCTTCCCCCCAACGAATGATCCGCTCGCACTGGCCAAGCCGGTCTGGTCGCGCCCGTCGCCCGGCCCGCGCCGAAACTTCCGCGACTTCTTCGTCTTCTCGCAGCCCGTCGTCACCCAGAACAGCCTTATCTATCGCCGGGCCAACATCCTCTACTGCCGCTCCATCCTGAACGGCGAGCTGCGATGGGTCAACGACCTCGGCGGCCGCGCCGTCTGGCAGAACCGTAACGAGCGGCAGTATCCCAACGAGGACATCCTGGTGCAGGACGGCCTGGTGTTCACCGTCATCTCCAAGGGCGGGCCTTCCTTGGTGGCGCTCGACGAGGTCACCGGCCAGCTCAGATGGGCCTACGGGCCCATGGTCGCCTCCACCGAGGAAGAGGCCCGGATGCGCTTCGAAGCCGCCCCGGCCGGCGGGCCGATGTCCGTCTATGCCGGGTACGTGCTGGACAACATCGAGGGCGAGACCCACACCGATTCGGAGTACGGGCTCATCGCGTTCGAGAGCACAACCGGGCGCGTCCGGTGGCGCAAGCCGCTCTGCCGGCTGGCGCCGGGCAAGTTCTCCGCCGGCTTCGCCCAAGCCCGGCGCAACCGCATCCGAAGCTTCATCTCGCCGCCGCTCTACCATCAGGGCACGGTGTACTACAACACCAACGCCGGCGCCGTCGCGGGGCTCGAGAGCCTTTCCGGCCGCATCAAGTGGCTCGCCCGCTATCCATACTATCCGGCCGTCCACGACGCGACCCGGCCGTTCGGCAATTCGCGATGGGGCTACAACCCGCCGTGGCCGCACAGCCCCATGTTCTGGTACAACCAGCGCCCGCTCGTCATCGGCGAACGGCTGTTCGTCCTGCCCGTCGACAGCCGCCTCATGCTCTGCCTTGACCGCCGCACCGGCAAGGTCGTGTGGAGCAAGCCCAAGGGCACCAAGGGCGTCGGCGGCAGGTACGGGTGGGACTTCAAGGACCGCCGGAGCAACCTCTACCGCACGGGCGACGGCGGGGTGGCCTACTTCCTTGGCCCGATGAGCACGGGCGAGCTGGTGTTCGTCTACGACAGTCGTGCCGGCGCCGTGCACCTGGTCGACCCAGCCACCGGCAGGACGACGTGGGTCTCGCCGGATCTGCTGCTACGCGATGACCAACCGGTGATGAAGTACGGCACGCATATGTACAGTTGGGCGGCGATCGGCATCAACGGCCGCCGGTTCTGCACCGCCGCACGCCCGTTCCTCAGCACCGACGACAAGCTCTGCGTGCCCAGCTTTGCCTTCGTCAACACCGGCTCTTATGGCCTGACTTTCGGATGGGCGTTCAACCTGTGCCAACTGTCGCTCCGCGAGCGGAAGATCCTCCAGAAACGCCGCTACTACAGCGGTGAAATCCTCTCCATCGCCGACTACTACATCCACACGCTGTGCCCCAAGGGCCTGAAGTCCTACCTCGACCTGCCCCACAAGGACGCCAAGGCCAAGCAGGCCATCTCCGAGTTGCGGCAGATCATCGCCGATCACGTGCCGGTGAATAAATACGGGCCGTTCATGCCGGCCTCCCGGATCACGTTCTGGCGCTATGGCGTGAAGTTCGAACTGCGCTGGTCCACGCGGGACATGGTGATGTTGTACGACCGCGCCGCCGTGCAGAAGGCGCTGGCGGCCCGGCACGACCCCGACGCGGACCTCGCCACGGCTGAGTTGGCGCTGGCGGACAGCCGCCTCGACGAAGCCTCGCGCCTGTTCAAGCGGTGTCTCGTCACCGCCTCCTCCGAGGACCTCGACTTCCGCGCCCTCACCAAGCAGCAGCTCTTCCGCGTGCACAAGCGGCTGGCCCGCAGCGCCATCCGCGCCGGCCGCGCCGGACCGGAGCTCGCCAACTGCCTGGGAATGAGCCGCACCGCCAGCCGCCTGTCCGAGGAAATCGAAACCCTGTTCGCGCTCGCCGATGCCTACGAGCGGAAGGGTGAGCCCGATGCCGCCGCACGCTGCCTCCGCAGCATCACCAGCACCTACGGGCACCACGAATATCCAGTTGCACCGATCGCCGTGGACGACACCACGCAAATCCTGTCCACCGCGAACGAGGTCATCGGCAAGGCGGAGGCCTACGTGAAGGGGCCGTTCTATTCTCTCGAGATGCATCGCAGCCTGGCGCTCATCCGCAAGGGCCTGCCGCTTTACTTCAGCACCGTGTCGCCGCTGCCCAAGCCGCTCACGGTTCGCGCCGGCGAGCTGGCCGCCTCACGCCTGGTCCGACTCCAGAAGGGGTCCTCTGAGTTTGCCGCCTCGTTCGAGCGGGTCGCCCGCCGTGAGCTGGAGCGCCGGTCGGCGGACGAGCAGTTGTACCGTCTGTGGGAATTCCCCGGAACGTCGACCGCCCAGAGCATCCTCAATGCGCTGTTCCAGGGCGCCGCGAAGACGGAAGGCGTGGCCGGGCGCCGGCGGCTGTGGCAACTGGCCGATGCCGCGCGCGTGTGCAGCTTGGATGTGCCCGCCGCGTTCCGGCCACGGGTCACCGCGCCCCCGCCGGGGGCCCCGCCCGTCCCCATCGTCCTGCCGCGGGAGGAGCGACGACAGGGCCTCGCCGACGCCGAAGGGATCAACTGGCTGGTGCTCGAACGCCGCGGCGACCGCTCGAGGCACCCGCACCTGCTGTTCCTCGGCGGCAGGGTCCGCAAGCGGCTCGACAACAAATTCATCCTGGCCTGCGCCGATCTGAACACCGGCAAACTGCTCTGGAAGGTGCCTAACATCCGGCTCAAAGGCACGGGACAGGAGCCCGGCTTCTTCGAAGCCTTTGTGCACGGTGGCCTGGTGGTGGTGCACGGCCTGTACGACGTGCTGGCGTTCGGCGTAAAGGACCATCAGCTTCGCTGGCGGTTCCGCGGG
>Ga0315553_10001383_pt1 | contig 20259 bp, 8 predicted proteins | sample SalMarSW160140MG_FD_203099 | JGI IMG/M metagenome (GOLD analysis project Ga0315553, IMG submission 203099) | Salt marsh sediment microbial communities from the Plum Island Ecosystem LTER, Massachusetts, United States - Salt Marsh Sediment SW1601-40 ... | reverse complement strand
TCTTCCGTTGCCGAAGGGCAACGCTGGCGGGTGTCCGGTGCCGGCGCGGTTCTCAGAGGATGTGACGGGGAGAGTCTGACGGGACTCGCACGCCGCAAGATTCAGCCCTCTCACAGGCTGAGTTTGTTCTTGCTCAGGAATACCAGCCGGCCGTTCTGGACCGTCGCCGAGACGCGGCCATGCACGCCAAACGATCCCACTCCCTTCTTCCTCACCTCGTGAACGAGCTTGCCGGTTCTTACGTCGAACATGTGGAGCTCGAACGTCTGCCGATCCTGAACCTCGGCGACCACGTAGTCTCCGTACGCGCGCCGCCGCAGCCTGACGTTCGGCCTGGAGTCGTATTTCGTCATTGCCGTACTGAAGAGCTGCTTGCCCGTCTTGCAGTCGCGCCCGACGAAGTAGAACCCGCGGCCCGGATGCGGGGCCAATGCAAACGCCTTGTCGCCCAGGATCAGCGTGGAAAACATCGGCTGGGGCGAGCGCGCGTTCTTCGGGTCCGTCCGCCACAGCACCTCGCCCGTGCGGCTGGACAGCATGTAGATCGCCTTCTGGTCGTAGTTCTCCTTGAGCACGGCAAGGTAGCCGCCCTTCAGAGCCAGCCGCATGGCCGGCTCGCGCGTGAGATCGTTCTGGTCGATCAGGCGTTTCCACCGGGTCTTCATCAGCGTCGTGTCGACCGCGATGTAATACCAACTGTCCGTCACGACCAGAAGGTCTTCGTCGTGTGCGACGGGAAGCGCCTTCGGGCCGCCGTCGATGAGCGGGTGCCTTTCGTGGAGCGACAGGTCGGGCAGGTCGAGTCGGCCGATCAGCTTCCCGGTCGACCGGTAACGCGCCGTGACGTTGAACGGCATCTTGCGGACGAGGATGAGGCGGTCGCGCCGGGCGCCGGATTCGGGCCCGAGGCCCTTCGAACCGCGGCAGAAGTACGGCGGGACGTACACGTCGCCTTGCTCCTTCTCCTGCCACACCACTTCGCCCGACTTGCTCGAGGCCGGGACGTACAGGGCAAGCGTCTCGGCCTTGCCGGACAGGACGAGCAGGTCGCCGCTCATCACCGCGTGCTTGATCTCGAAATCGAACGGAACGCGGTAGCGCCATTTGAGCTCGTGGCCCTTGATCCCGTAGGCCAGGACGTCGTAGAGCCCGTGCACCACGACGAGTTCGCCGTGAACGAAGGCTTCGAAGAAGCCCGGCTCCTGCCCCTTGCCCTTGAGCCGGATGTTGGACTCCTCCCACAGCACCTGTCTGGTCCGGAGGTCCATGCAGGTCAGCACGAACTTGTTGTCCAGCCGCTTCCGCACGCGGGCGCCGAAGAACACGAGGTCCGGGTGCCGCGTCCGGTCGCCGCGGCGTTCGAGCACCAGCCGCGCGGCGCCCTCCTTGTCTTTGAAGTCGTAGTTCCATTCCTTCATCGGCATGCGGAGCGGGACCGGTGCGGGCGGGGCCGGCGGCGCGCTCACGCGCCCCACGAACCCCGCGGGCACCCGGAGCCCGCACACCCGCGCCGCGTCGGCCAGGTGCCACATCCGCCGCCGTCCCCCGGCGCCGCCGGTCTTTGCCGCGCCGGCGAACAGGCGGGCGAGCGCTTCCTGCGCGGTGCGGGTCCCCGCGAATTCCCACAGGCGATAGAACTGTTCCTCCGGGTCGCGCCCGGTCAGACCGCGCCCGGCGTCGGCCTCGAGCTTCGCCGCGAAATCCGGCGAGAGCTGCTGCAGCCGGATCAGCCGCGCCGCCGCCAGATCGCCCGCCCGCATCGTGAAGTCCTTGGGCAGCGGAGACAGCGTGCTGACATAGACCGGCAGCCCCTTCTTCAGCAGTTCGAGGCTGCGCGACATCTCGCGCCCGTAGAAGTCCTTGTTCACGTACTGGTGCGCCCGATCGATCACGGCCCGAGCGGCGGCCAGCATCCGGTCGGCCGCGCCGGCGCTGGCGCGCGGCAGCGGGTATTCGTGGTGGCCGTAGGTGCTGATGACACTGCGCAGCGCCCGCGCCGCCTGCACCGGCTTGCCCCTCCGCGTGTAGGCCTCGGACAGCGCGAACAGGGTCTCGATCTCCTCGGCCAGCGTGCTCGCCGTGCGGGACATGCCCAGGCAGTGGGCCAGCTCATGGTCCAGGTCGGCGGCGCGAATGGCGCTGCGGCCCAGCCGCTGATGAACACGGAAGAGCTGCTGGTTAATGACGGCGCGGAAATCGAGGTCCTCCGACGAGATCGTCGCCAGGCACTTTTTCAGCAGGTCGGCCGACCGGCGATACCGCGCGTCAGCAAAGTCCAACTCGGCCCGGGCGAAGTCCGCCTCCGGGCCGGTCTGCTTCGCGAGCGCGCCGCGCACCGCCTCCCGCTCGTACACCATCGCGACGTGCCGCGGGCCGAACCGGAGCTCGAACAGCACGCCGTAGCGCTTGAACGTGACGCGCGAGTGCGGCATGAACGGCCCGTGGGGGTTCACCGGCACAGTGTCGGCCGCCATCTCCCGGTACGCCTTCATCCTGGCCTTGACTTTGGCGTCCTTGTGAGGCAGGTCTTCGAGCTCTTTGAGCAGCTTGGGCGCCCAGCCGATGTCGTGGCGCGCCCGCGAGATGAGCTCGCCGCTCAGATAACGCCGGCGGCCAAGGATCTTGCGGTCAGCGAGAGAGACCCGACACAAGTTCATGGCCCAGCCATACACGGGATAGCCCCAGTAGTGGAACGAGGTCAAGCAGACGATGCCGTCGGAGGAGAGGAATGGCCGGGCGGCCAGTTGGTAGTTCCATCGGTCGGCGCCGGCCCCGATGCCCACACCGCTGCCGAAGTAGAAGTAATGTCTCATCGACGGGTGGCCGATTGGCGCCACCGGGTCGCCGGAGCTCCAGACCGTCTTCCCCGTCGCAGGGTCCACCAGGTGCACGGCGGCCTGGCGGCTGCTGTACACCATCACCAGCTCGCCCGTGGCGATGGGCCCGAGGAAGTAGGTGGCGGAGCCTTCGTATAGCGAGTTGTGGCTGCCGCCGCGGTGGCTGCCCTTGGGCCGGCACCACAGCACCTTGCCGTTCCGGCGGTCGATGCAGAACATGAACTTGGTGTCCACCGGCAGCACGTAGAGCCGGTCGCCGAGGACCAGCGGGCGCTGGTTGTACCACAGGATCTGGCTGTTCATCCGCAGCGGGGTGTACTGCCCGAACCCGCCGAACGCGCGCGTGGCGTCGTGGATGCCCGGCCAGGACGGATATCGCATCAGCCACTTGACGCGGCCGGAGCGGGCGTCGAGCGCGGCGATGCCGCCGGCGTTGGTGTTGCAGTACACCGTGCCTTGGTGGTAGAGGGGCGGCGACGTGTAGCTGCGGACGCGGTTGCGGCGCCGGACGGCGAAGCCCGCCGAGAACTTGCCCGGCGCAAGCCGGCAGAGCGGCTTGCGCCACTGGACCCGGCCGGTGGTGCTTTCGAACGCGATCACGCCGTACTCGGTGTCGGTGTGTGTTTCGCCCTCGATGTTGTCGAGGACGTAGTTGGCGTAGACAGTGCGGGGGCCGCCTGCGGGCGCGGCCTCGAACCGCATCCGCGCCTCTTCCTCCGTCGCCGCCGCCATCGGGCCGAACGCCCACTTGAGCTGGCCGGTCACCTCGTCCAATGCCACCAGCGACGGCCCGCCCTTGTAGAGGGTGGCGAACACCAGCCCGTCCTGCACCAGCAGGTCCTCCATCGGGAACTTGCGGCCGTGCCACGTCTGCCAGATGGCGCGCCCGCCCAGGTCGTTCACCCACCGCAACTCACCGTTCAGGATCGACCGCGAATAGACGATGTTCTTGTGGCGATAGATGATGCTGTTGCTGCTGACCACCGGCTGGGCGTAGAGGAAGTAGTCGTTCCGCGAGCCGGGCATGGTGCGCTTCCAGACCGGCTCGGCCAGCGACAGCGGGTCCTTCGTAGGCGGCAGCAGGGTGTAGTCGTCCGTTGTCAGGCACCCCGGGCTGGCCAACTGCGAATGGAACGGCGGCCGGTCGCGCGTTGCGGCGGCGACCGCCGTTTCGAGCCGTTCGAGATGCGCTTTCGGGAGGTCGCTCTTGACGCGTTTCCCCGACGGCTTCGCCGGCGCGCCGCCCAACATCTTCAAGCAGTATGCTACCTTGAGGTCGAGCTCCGGCGTCCGCAACTGCGGCGGCGGGAAGAAGTCGCGGATGGTCGAGAAGTATTCGAGCGCCGCGAGATAGTGGCCGTTGTCCAGCGACGCGTTGCCCAACTCGACGATGGCCCGGCCGCCGTACGACGTGGCCAGCATCCGGTCCACGATCTCGGACAGCCCGATGAGTGAGTTCTTCCGCCGCGCCTGGTCGAACGACTCTCGCGCCCGCGCGTCGTGCACGGTGCGATAGAAATCGAGGTCGCGGGGCGGGAAGCCAAGGATGCGACGTTGACAGTACTGTGAGATGGGCACAAACACGCCGAACTTAGACACGCGGTAGAGCACGTGCGGATACTTGTCGATCACCATCTGGTACATCTTGAGCGCGTCGCGGTAGCGGCCCTGCTGCTCGCGGCCGATGGCCGCCTTGACCAGCGCGTCGGCCCGCGAGTCCTGGTGGATCAGGTTGAGCGTGAAGAAGGCCAGCTCGGAGGAGAGCTTCATCACCTTCTCCGGCGGGCGCCAGCCTTGGAACTCGCCGCCGTACCGGTCCTGGGTCGCCATCCATCGGAGGAAGCTCGGCGTATACTTCGCGTAGATGTCCTTGTACGGGTCTCGGGGCGTGGCCTTCTCGGGGGGCGGCGCGGGCTGGGCGCCGAACGCCGCGGCAGCCGTGCAGGCGAGCAGGAGGAGCGAGGCGAGCCGCGTCGGGCCCCGGTTGGACAACGGTGATTCCTCCGAGCAGGCCGGCCGCCGGGCCTGCTGCGCGGACCGGGCCGGGTGGACCGGCGATTATACGACGACCGCGCGGCGAGTCAAGCTGCCGCGCGTCACTTGAGCTCGGTCACCTGGGCCGCCGCGCGGTCGAACTTCATCACGTAGACCTGGCCGCGGGCGTCGGAGGCCCACAGGCACTTGCGGTTCGGGTCCCACATCACGCCGGTCGACACGCCGTGGCTGGGGCGGATGGGCCGGCCCTTCGAGTCCTTGTCGAACGTCGGCTCCATCTTCAGCCACGCGTTCGCCGCCGGATCGTAAAGCAGCGTGACCGGCCCGTCCTTCGCTCCGCTGGCGAGGAAAACGACGTCCTGCTCGGGCACATAGACCGGCTCACGGCCCACGCTGGCCGATGCGGGGAACCCTTTGCCGCCCTTTGGCTCGATCACCTCGGCCTTCGCGGTCTTGAAGTCGTACACGGCGATCTTGTGCTTGTCCTTCAGGCCGAAGTGGAAGAGATAGAGCCGGTCGCGTTTCGCGTCGTAGCACATCCCGTGCCGGTCGCCGTAGGCGGTGGGGAAGAGGCTCGTCTTGTCGGGCTTGACCAGCGTCTTCCACTCGCCCTTTGCCAGCTCGGTGAGCAGCCACATCCCGCGCCAGCCGTGGTAGACGCCCTTGCCGGCGGGCACGGCCCACGCGGCGATGCCGTGCGGGGTGGGACAGGCGACGGTCGTGTGGCGTTCGGCATAGAACGGCGTCCGCTTCGGCCCGGCCTCCCACTCGCGGCGGTCGGGGTCGTAGACCCACGCCTTGCTCTCGTGCAGCCAGACCAGCTTCTTGGTGAGCGGGTCGTAGCAGTACGACTTGTAAGTGTGCGGCGCGAACGGGCGACCGGTGAACGTGCTGGCGGGCGCCGTGCCGCCGACGCCGGCGGAGTAGGTGTGCTCCATCGGCAACTCCGGCGCGAACCCGATACTCCAGCGGTTCAGCTTGACCGAGTAGTGCGCCGGCGCGGTCCCGCAGTAGGCGCTGTGCCCACCGGTCCAGTGCAGGATCTGGTCGCGGTCGAAGTCGAAGATCTGCGTGCCCCAGTCGCGGTTGAAGAGGCGTTTGGGCGGACTCATCGCGACCCATTTGTTCGTCGGCAGCGCCGCCAGCTTCGCCGCCACCACCTCCGGCTTCGCCGTCTTGACCGCCTCGTCGAACCAGTTTGGATCAAACGACAGGCCGCGGTTGACAAACAGTTGTGTCTCCTCTCTATGTCTCTTCTCCGCCGCGGGGTCCGGCACCGGATCAACTTGGCACGCCCACGTGCCCAGCGTCTTGCCTAGGCCGATGACCTGGACGATGTCGTCGCCGGACACCGCAGCGGCAACGCCGACCGGGGCGCGGCCGACGTGGCTCACCAGCGGTGCGGCCCTGCCCGCATGCTTCACGGGTTGCCACTCGTTCTTCCCGACGTCGTATGTCCACATCTCGAACGGCGCCGCTTGATAGAGATTGGTGCAGTAGCTCATCGACGTCCGGTAGGTGTAGCCGCCGAACAGCAGCACCTTCCCGCTCTTCGGCAGGTAGAGCATCGCGTGGCCCGCTCGCGGCGGTGGTGCGAGGGTCACTTGCCGCCACGACCACGTCCGCGTCCGGCAGTCGTACGCCCATGTGTCCCTGCACAGGTGGTCCCACCGGTCGCCACCGAACATCACGATCTTTTTCGCGCTCGGCACGAACACCATCGGCGCCATCAGGCGCGGCGGGGGCTGCACGCTCAGCGTTGCCTCGACCTCGCCCAGGGTGTGTGCGGCCCACGCGCACTGCCGCAACAGGAACGGGGTCAACCCCTTGCTGAACAGGCCGCTGACCTGATGCAGCAGGGTGTTGGCGAACATTGACTTCCGGCCCGGATCGGCGAGCAACCGTGAACTGGCTCGGTCCTTCGTGAGTGCCCGACCGAGTTTGACGCTGAGCCAGTCGTTGAACTCTTTCGTCAGCCGGGTGAGCGGCGGCCCGAGATCGACCCGTGCGGCCCCGGCCCCCTCGGTCCGGTGATATCGGTTGCGCAGGGCGGCCAGGACGCCCCGTGTCCTGAGCCGGAACCGAACGACGTCGCGGCGAAGCGGATCGAGGATCTCACTCGTCAACTCCAGCTTCCGCCACTTGCGTTCCACGGTCGAGAACAGCCAGGTCTGGCCCTCGGATTGCGGCTGCTTGTGTGCGCCGCCGAAGAGGACGACCTCCTTGTTGGCCGGGTCGTAGCACATTGCTGCCCATTTCAGGCCACGCGGCGTGCCCTTGTATCCGAGGTCCTCCCACTTCATCGTGGCGAGGTCGAGGCGCATGGTGTGGTCCGCGATGATCGCCCAGACGCAGTTCCCGTCCGTGTCGAGGCAGTACTGGTTGTACATCACCGTGTGGCGCATGTGGGGGCGAACGTTGCCCTTCTCGTCCTTCGTCGAGAAGCGGTAGCCCTTCCACGCGGGGACAATCGCCGGACCGACCTCGGGCGTCCAGCCGGAGCCCTGGGGGAACTCGTTCCGCCACTTGCCCGAAGCTGGCTCGGCCGAGAGCACGTCGTACGGGAACGGCCCGCCGGTGGGATAGCGGCCGATGGCGCCGCCGATCAGGACGAAGCGTTTCAGCTTCGGCGAGTAGAGCATGCCGGGGCTGAACTTCGGCCCGATCCCGCCCTCGCTCAGCTTCACCCACTGGTTGGCCGGCAGCTCGGCGGCGAACGCGCACACGGACACCAGCACGGCCACGGCAGCAGCTACGCATCTTGTCATCGTCTGTCCGCTCCTTTGAACCGACTCACCACGGATGAACACGGATGAACACGGATGGACTCAGACCCTCCAACAGAGCCCTGGTGGGGCAGACATTCCTGTCTGCCGCGCGGCAGGCAAAAATGCCTGCCCCACCGCTTTGTTAGAACTCTTTCTTGCCATGTTCATCCGTGTCTATCCGCGGCCCACCCCGGCCTATTCGAGCACCTTCAGGTTCGCCGTCTTGCGGTCGAACTTCAGGGCCCGCAGGTGGCCTGGCCTGAGGTCGCACAGCACGCCCCAGACCAGGTCGCGCTTCGGGTCGTAGGCCAGGCCGAGCCCGACGCTGCACCCGACCCCGCCGCGGCCGGCGAGGAACTCCGACCCCGGCTGCTCGGCGACGAGCCACTCGTTCTTTGCCGGGTCGTAGAACGGCACCACGGATTTCCCGCCGACCTTGAGCAGATAGCCGAGCATCATCAGGTCGTCCTTCGGCAGGTAGACCGCCTCGCGGGCAAACCGTCCTGCCTTCAGCGCCGCCATGTTCACGGGATTGAGCTTCCGGCACTCGCCGGTCTTGAAGCTGTACGACCAGACCTGCCCCTGCACACCAACGCTGCGGCTCAGCGTGGTGACCATCAGCAACTGATCGCGCTTGGAATCGTACACCGCCGCCGCTCCGTCGCAGACGGTGACCGGCATCTTTCCCTTGAGCGGGAGCTTCACCCACTTCTTGCCGCCCTCAAGGCGGAACACTCCGCACGTCTGGTGCGCGACGTGCGTCCACGCGACCACGCCCTGCGGCGTGGGCACCACGTACGTCGTGTACTTGCTGATCCGGAACGGTGTGGCGACCTTCTCGTCGAACGACCACGACTTCGTCTCCGGGTTGTAGAGCTGGGTCATGTGCTTCATATAGACCAGCCGCTTGCTCGTCGGGTCGTAGCAGTACGCGTGGTAATTGTGGTTGCCCCACGGTGCCAGGTTCAGCGCGTACGGTCCCGGCCCCGACAGGCCGCCGTTGAATTCGAGCGCGAACTGCGGCGTGCAACTGATGCTCCAGCGGCCGGTCGCGATGTCGTAGATGGCGACGTCGTTGCCGAAGTACGACACGTGCCCGCCGCCGAGATGCAGGATCTGGTCGCGGTCGGTGTCGAACGCCGTGGTGCTCCAGCCGCCGTTGTTGCGGTTGCCGGGATACTTCTTGTACTTCATCGTCACCCACTGGTTGGCGGGTAATTCGGCCAGCAATTTGGACTGCGCCTTCGGGTCGGGCGGGGGGAGGTCCTTGCTGAACCAGTCGGGATCACACGACTTGGTGCGGCGGGTGATCGTGCCGGGTTTGACGCCGAACTTGGCCGTGCCTTCCGCGTCGACCTTCGAGGCGTCGACCTGGCAGAGCCACGTGCTGTGCGGGTTCCAGGGCCCGCGCGGTCGGCTCCGCTTCGTGCCGAGCCCGATGAGCAGCAGCGTGTCATTCTCATCGGCCGCTGCCACGGCCGCCTCGACCGCGTTCTGCGGCGGGAATGGCTTGCCGCTCGACGCGAGCTTCGTCCACACGTTCTTCGCCACATCATACGTCCACATCTGGAACGGGAGCGCGACGGTACGGTACCGGCCGTCGAGGGTGTAGCCCTTGCCGGCGACGAGCAGGATGGTTTTCGCCTTCGGCAGGTAGAGCAGCGCGTGGCCGAAGCGCGGTGAGGGGCTGACGGCCGGCTTGCGCTCCTCCCAGGTCCGCGTCGCGCAGTCATACACCCACGTGTCCCCGTAGAGCTGGTCGAGACGGTCGCCGCCGAAGAGGACGATCTTCTTCGTGGCCGGGTCGTAGACCATCGGCGAGAGCACGCGGACCGGCGGCTGGACGTCCGGCTTCAGCTCACGCCATTCGTTCTTCTCCGTCGAATAGACCCACGTGCCGGGCCCGGCGCGGCGGGTGCTCAGGCCGCAACCGCCGAACAGGACAATCTCCTTGTTGACGGGGTCCGCGCACATCGCGGCCCAACTGAGCGCGACGCTGAAGCTCGGCGTCTTCGGCGACGGCCCCGTCTTCGGGTCGAGGTCCTTCCACGCCCGCGCCTTCGGATCGTAGCGGAGCGTTCGCCCGCAGACCAGCGCGTAGATCATCCCGTCCCACGGCGCCCGCGCATACTTGTACCACATTCGCATGTGCCGGCGGTTGGGCGCGACCAGGCCCGTGTTGTCCTTCATCGCGAAGTACGGACTCTTGAATCCAGGGTCCTTGACGAAGCCAGTCTCGCCGCCCCGGTCCTTCGCTTTTTCGGGCAGGTGATTGAACCACTGCCGCTTCTCGACTTCGAACGTCTGCACGTCATAGGGCCGCTCGCCGCGGAAAGCGTGGCTCACCTGCCCGCCGAACCGCACGAACCGGCCGAGATCCTTCACCCACACCAGTCCCGGCGAGAACCCCGGCCCGACCGCGTTCTCCGAAATCTGTTCCCACGTGTTCACGTCCGCAGCCGAGGCCACGGCCGCGACCAGCACAAAGGAGAGCGTTGTTACGGCATATCTCATCATGACTCCTTTCCCGCCATCACCGGATTGCTCGGCACGCAGACCGGCCCGCAGCAGCACGGATACCTGTCGCGGTCAACGCCCAGCGTGTCTTCGAGGTCATCCCACATCTCGGTCGACTCGAGGCAGATCGAGATGGGGACGTCGGCGTTGTGCCGGCGGATCTCGCGGATGCAGAACTCGTAGACCTCCCTGCGCAGGTCGTGGGGGATGGGGCCGTAGAGCTTGCCCTGCACCTCGGGCGGCCGCTCCCGCATCGCCGCGAGGAACCGCTCGTCCAGCGCCTCCGTCACCATCAGCCGTTCGACGATGTCATACTCGGGGAAGCGGCTGAGCGTCTGGAGCGAGATGACCTCGGGCTCTACAGTGGTGAGAAGCAGCTCGATCATCGCGCGGACCTCGTCCTCCCAGCCCTTGAGGGGAACGATGGGCGAGAAGCGGAAGCGCACGGGATAGCCGGCCTGCTGGCACTTCCGCGCCGCCTCGATGCGCTCCTCACAGGTGGCGGAGTCGATCTCGACCTCGCGGCTCTGCGTGTGCGTAGAGAGCGACCAGCACATCAGCGTGTGACCGCGATGGTCCAGGTCAAGAAGGTGGCCGACATGGGCGCTCTTGGTGTAGTGCATCAGGTACGCGTTGGGCTTGCGCGCGAACATCGGCACCAGGATCTCGGACGCGCCGTACTCGGGCTCGAGCGTCAGGATGTCCGACTGGTTGTCGTACTTGTAGAGCGCCTGCTGCGGGTTCTCGGCGATGAGCTCCCCGAGGTGCTCCGCCCACTCTTCGAGGTCGAGCATGATGTTGAGGAAGTCCTCGAAGGAGCAGTAGTCGCACTTGAACAGGCAGCCGGTGGCGCTGTGGATTTCCCAAGCGCTCTGGCAGATGATGTTGTGGCGCTCGCGCTCCGCGTCACGGTCGCGGAAGGTGAACGGCCCAAAGCCGAAGAAGCGGGCGCCGTACCATCCCTTGAACCGTTGGGGGAAGCGGCGGGCGTAGTCCTTCTCTTCCTCCGGCGAGAGCCACCGGTAGCGGTTGAACAGGATCGCCGGGTCGCCTTCCTTGCGGCGGCCGGAGTGCCGGCGCGAGTCCGCCCAGCCCTTCTCCACAACCAGGCGCTCGATGTCGTCATCGGTCACGTCGATGACGTTGCCGCACTCGATGCTCGTCATCATCCGCTCGAACCGCGCCATGCAGCGCTCATCGGCGCGGGCGCGGTCGGATACGTAAACGACGGGGGGCCTGAGCGTCTTGATCATCCGATGCTCCTCAACCGGCCGTGTCGCCCAGATCGAGTCGGAGGCCGGCACCGCTACATCATAATTCGCCGCCTCGGCGAAAGCAAACGCGTTCAGTTGGCACCCCAGAACGCCTCCTCCCGCCCCTCCAACAAAAGCCTACCCATTTGGTGCAGAAAAAGGTAAACTTGTTCCAGAGTCGTGTGCATCGGACTGCGATCCGGAGAAGGAACGTGAAGTTCAAGATCGCCCTCGTACAGTTCGAAACCAGGCAATATGCGCCGGGCGACAACCTCAAGAAGGCCGAGGAGTTCGTCGAGAGGGCCGCGGACTCCGGGGCCGACATCGTCGTCTTCCCAGAGGACTTCATCACCGGCGTCGGCCCCAAGATGGCGGAATTCGCCGACCACGAGGGCAAATGCCGCGAGGTCTTCCGAAAGCTCGCCAAGAAACACGACGTTGACCTCGTCCCCGGCTCCGTCATCGAGGATGAGGACGACAAGCTGTTCAATACCACCTACTACATCGACTCGGACGGCGAGGTGCTCGGCCGATACCGCAAGGTCAACCTGTGGCTCAGCGAGAAGCCGTGGGCCACGCGAGGCGACACCGCGATCGTCTGCGACACCCGCTGGGGAAAGGTCGGCCTGTGCATCTGCTGGGATCTGGCCTTCCCCGAGCTGTTCATCGCGATGTTCGCCCAGCGCGCCGACATCGTCGTCTGCCCGAGCTGCTGGGCCTACCAGGATGCCGGCACCGGCACGCAGCACAATCCGAACTCGGAACGGGTCTTCGTCGATTCGCTGTGCACCGCCCGCGCCTTCGAGAACGAGATCGTGGTCGCCTTCTGCAACACCGCCGGATCGTGGGACGGGTCCCGCGGGCCGTGCGAGTCCATCGGCCGCTCTCAGGTCGCCATGCCGTTCATCGGCCCCGCCGCCGTGCTCGATCACAACCGCGAGGAGATGCTCCTCTGCGATGTCGACACCGCCATCCTTGCCGAGGCGGAAAAGTCCTACGAGATCAAGAAGGACCTCCTCGGCGACTGACGCCCTGGCACTTCCCGCCGAAATGACCACCCGTGCCATGGCCCGGATATTTCACCGCGGAGACCGCAGATATCGCGGAGAGACTCGCGGGAAAAGAACCCGCACCTCCACGGGGGCTCCTGCCGGACGCGCAGCGTGCGCAGGCGGCGGTCAACCGCGCGAGTAACACGCGAGGTGTTGGTTCGGTTTCTCCTATCGCCTCTGCGTTCTCTGCGGTGAGCGACAGATCCGGGCGAATCACGCTCAGAACTAATCACTTCGCACTGCTTTCAGCCTGTTTTTGAGCCGTTTCGGGCACGTTCTGGGCACTTTCGCTCGCCCGAGGCCCCGGAATTCTGAACCCAGACGCCGTCTCGCGGCCTGCCAAAATAGAAAATCCGACGCAACGCCCAGCCCTGCAAGCCGTTGTGACAAACTGGCTTTGTTTTGCAGAAAAACTCTTCGCCAGTTTGCCCATAAACACCGCAAGCGGTGCGTGCGCCGTTCAGCGCAACACAGCGCTTCAAGCATAATATACCACACCTCCGACTGGTTGTCAAGCCATTCAGCCGAAAAAATCCCCTTTTCGCCCGCTCAAATGTATAAGCTGCAACCACACAGCAACATAGGCCCAAAGTAACACTCCAGCCAAGTGAAGCGGAAAGCGGGCACAGCCACCGAGTGGCAGTCCCGTTTTCCGCCAGCGTTTCGCCACCGCGCGGCGTGCGAAAAACGGTGACCAGCGCCGACCCAGAGGAAAGCTGAATTAAGTATGGCGTGCGTGGACTCACCAACTCACCACGGCCTGCCCTGAGCGGCCGGCGCGAGTCGAAGGGATGGAGACGGATGAACACTGATCTCTCCTGATCGCCCGATAGGGCGATGTTTCGGAGTGCGGTGGCTGTCTGCTGCTCCGCAGGAGGAAACTGACGCCGCTTTGCCGAAGCGCGAAGTGCCCACGGCACCCAAGCGCTTTGAAAAGCCGCATCAACATGCGGCACTCCCACAGACGCTTCGCGTCCCGCAGGGCGATGTCTTCTGTAGCCGCGTCCCGCGAGGAAACGACCCCAGCGAAGCAACCGCCGCCCACACAGGTAAGAGCCGAATCAAGTATGGCGTCCCTGGAATTCAGAGATAAGTATAGTGTCCCCGGAACTCGTCCCCGGAACTCCTGCTTCGCCGCGCCCCCAGCCGTCTTGGAGGCAACTGCCACCCATCCGAGAATCAGAATCGCATGCAGCACGAACCGGGATCTTGCCACAGCAGCTCTCCGCGCACCGCGTCTAGACAGTCTCAGTCGAGTGTGCCGACCGCCTCATTGATATTCTTCAACATCGCATCAACCGTGCTCTTCTCATCCCAGTTTCGAGTCTTCCGGCTCCTGGCCTGCAGCGCTTTCCTGCACTCCTTCAGCACCCGAACGTCGTTCTGAACGCTCTTCGGGTCCGTCTTCAGTTTCTGACGCACTTGGACGGACAACCGCCATACTGCCCCCTGTGCTGCTCCCATCACGGACGAGCGCTTGTCCCTCCCGTTCTGTGCAAAGGCGGCTTCGATCAGGGAGACAAGCAGGGAGCCTTCGGCTTCCCTGTCCATCATCATGCCGTCCACCCATCCGGCGATGGAGCCGACCTCTCTGTCCCCCGCCTTTGGCGATCCCAGTATCGCTATCATTGCAGGAATGTCAGTCTTGACGACGTCCTCAGGGTCAGCGTACTTGCGCAGTTGGGTCAACAGCGCAGAACGGTCTTGCGGCTTGATGTCGCTCGGCCCGCGGAACCAGGCGCGGACCCATCGAACGTGTTGTTTCCCCTTGCGATAGTCAGCGAACGAACGATGCAGAATCTCGGTGGCTTGCAGGCGCGTCGTCAGGGTGTACCTCTCGTTGTCTCTGACCTGGAGCAGCGACGGCTTCCACGCCTCCGGCGGTTCCTTGTCTGTTACTACAAACTCTCGCAGCAGATACAGGATGGCCATCTCGTCTCGTGAAGCCAACATGCCCGCGCCGGCCTCGTCTCTTGCGTCCGATTTCGCCTTGTCTCCGGCGTCGGCTTCCGCACTGGCCCGCCTGTACTCCTGCACCCGCTTCAGGGATGCAATCCACTGGTCGCGGTCCTTGTCAGGGACCTTGATGCCGTAGATGGCCGCCCCAGACCGGAAGGCCCTGCTGTCTCTGAGGCCAACCCGGACCAATAGCAGATCGCCTCGTCTGGCGGGCATTGCCCACGTGTACGAGCCGGCTACCTGCTGCAAATTCCCGCGCTGGAACACGAGCTTGGGCGGACCTGCTGGGGCGGTGAAATACGTGCTCATCTCGAGCGAGAGGAAGCTCGGGACCGGCTTGCCGTCTCGCGACGTCGCGGCGCCGACTCGCGCCAGCGCAACAGCGCCGTGGTTCCAGACGCCGGGCCAGCTGAGGTAGGCCCTCATGTGGCGTTGAGCATCGGCGTCGGACACTTGTCCCACCGTCTTGCTCACCCCCCACGAGGGGACGAACGAAGGTACCTTCGGCTTGTTCTCCGCACCGCTGACACGCATGCCCGTCAGCGCAAAGACCGCCGCTGCCAACAACGTGAGGTTCTTGCGTCCCATGAAGTCTCTCTTCACTCCGACTTGCCTTGCGGCCTGTCGTCCTTCTTGGCCGGGGCGCCGTGCTTCTGGATCAACTTGTCGCAGTCACTGACACGCCAGTTGATGTACAGCCGCTTCCGGCCGACCGCCTTCTTCGACAGCCGGGTCAACATCGTCTTGTACTTCCGCAACATCTCGACGTCCTTCTCCGCGTCCGCCCCGGTCCCAGCGGCACGCAGCCGCAGATCGATGCGGCTTATCCCGGCGCGGACGACGTGGAGGAACTGGGGGATCTCCAGGTTCTTCGCGTCTCCCAATACCTTCAGCATCTGCGAATTCGTCAATGCCTCGGCTAGAACCAGTCCGGCAAGCTTGTCCTCCATGCCTCGTACGGCTCCTCCGAGACAGTATAGAATGGCTTCTTTCTCCGCAATGCCTGTTGCCGGTGAATGGATGAGCTTCATCAGGTGCGGCAAGTCGGTCCGCGCAATTTCCGCCCGCTTGATAGAACAGTAGAGTTCCCTCAGCACCAGCCCCCAGCCGTGATGACCCAGACCACGAGGTTCGTCGAACCAATGCCGCAACCACTTGACATGCTGTTGCCCGCGTTCATAGGCCTTGTCGCAGCGAAGCATCGTCTGGCTCATCAGGAGTCGCGCGTACAGCAGCAGGTTCTCGTTGTCCCTGGCCTTGAGGAACAACGGTCGCCAGCTGTCGGGGATGTCACGGCGGTCACGGAGGTCGTAGACGAAGCGACCGACGTACATGACGCCCAGGGCTCCCTCTCCGCGGAGAAGCTCCTCGCCGGCCTTTGCCCGCGCCTCCTTGCCTTTCGCCTGTCTGAAGGTCTCGATCTGCCGCAGTTGCCTTAGCCAACGTTCGCGATCCCCCCGGGCGACTGGAAGAGCGAGCATGGCGCGAGGCGAACGGGCATTGTGATCACAGGCTAGGAGAAGGGAATCGCCAGGTTTCGGCCGATACGACGGCACCCTCAGCCCCCCCACACGAACCTGCGCAAACGAGCCGGGAGGAAGAACAAGCTCTTCGGGTATCGGGTATTGTCCAAAGACCTCCCGCACGCGCAGTTTCACGAACCGGGGAACCGGTGTCCCGCCGGCAGACACCACCTGTTGCACGTCGGCGAGGAAAATGGAGCCCTGGTCCCACGTAATCGGAACACTCAGGCAGCGCCGGAGCATTCCGTACTCCTCCGACGTCAGCTTTCCCGAAGCGACTTTGAACTCGGGCGGCGCGGCATCCCCGCCGTACGCGCGCGACGAGACGGAAGCCAGCACCATAATCAAGATGCCGAATGAGCCCGCAAGATGGTACCTCATAGAGATTTCGCCCTCCAAGCTCTCAGGGCACTCTGGGAAGCCACCGGCCGAAGGGGCAGTTGATGTTGATCGTGCTCGTCACCAGGTGAACGCCAACCTTCTCGGGCGCGATAGCAACGAACTTCCCATTATTATACACCGAGTTCCGCCTCGTGTCCTTACATGCTTGAACGGCGGGCAGCTGGATGCGTGACCCATTCCTGCAAGCTCCACAGATGATCGGTCAGGCCCGCCGCCATAGCGGGACTGGTCGGCGGTCCCCACGTGCCGTCCGACGAGCTTCTCCGCCTTGCTCAGAAGACCCTCGGTCCCGAGCCGGCGCCCGCGAGTCGTGAAACTCCGCAATGCACGCACCGCCTCGCGGTCGTCCCGACGCGACAGCTCTTGAGAATCTTGGCAAACGTTGGAACGCCATGCTCATGTCGGGCCACACGTGAGTGAGCGCGACGCGCGGCGGAATGATATGAAATCCCCAGGATGTTGGCGTCGCTCCTGATGTCGCCTATTCTGGCTCTTGCTTCCCGCGCTGTCAATTGCTTTTCGGACGAGACGGCATCTTCGGGGCCGCAGTCCGGCGAGACCCAAGCGCTTCGGCAAGCTTCGGCGCCGGCGGCGCTAGGCGGGCTTTCTTGAAAAGCGGCGTCGTGCCGCCGCAGTCCAAAGCTCGCCTGCGGCGACCGGTGAGGTCAAGCAACACAGTACTTGGAGACTGTCCCAAAAGATTGTGGGACTTCGTGGCACGGGCGTCTCGCCCGTGATTCGACACGGCCAAGCCTGCCCTGCCTGTCCGGCGAAGCCACAGGCGAAGCCGGGAGCAGAGCCGAAGGGATGGCCGTGCCACGGTTTCAAGACAGTTTTTCAGTCCGCACCTCTCTTCCACTGCCGGCGTGCGGGTTGCTGGTGAATATTTTTTCGCACGTGCGAAAAAATATTCACCAGCCGGCGTGGTTTTCAACACAGCAGAAAGGAGCCGGTTTGATGCCCTTCGGGGGGCCTGAGAGTTCTCCTCCCCGGTTTCCCACTTTTCCATTTTTCCTTGGTCCGGTTCCATTGGTTGCATGAGTTTCAAGAGGATGGCGCGGTCGGTTGACTTTGGCAGCAGGTCAACTATATTGGCGCATACGTGGGGAATAGGAGACTATCTCAACACGGTGGCACGGCCATCTTGGCCGTGATTCTCACGGGCGAGACGCCCGTGCCACGAGCGCAAGCGACCTTTTGAGATAGTTAGTAAGGGGTTGACCATGGTGCCATACGTGCGACGGGTGTTGGTGGCTGTGTTCCTGATCCTCGCGGCCGCTGTTCCAGCACGGGCGGCGCCGAGCGAGGCAAAGGCGTTCTACCGCGAGGGCCAGACGTTTGTGACGTGGAAGGAGGACGCGGCGGTCGAGGGCGAGCGGTACAAGGTCTACACCAGCGATCAGCCGATCACGGCGGCCAACCTGGGCCGGGCGAGATGCGTCGCCAGGATTCCCGAAGGCTCGAACCATTTCCAGTTCCTCCGCAACATCAACGTGGCCAGGCACCGCTTCTTTGGGCCGCTCAGCAAGGAGAAGTGGTACAAGGCCATTCAGATCGAGGACGACGAAAACGGATCGAAGCAGCTCCCCGACGGGACCGGCCTGTTCATCCGCACCATCAAGAAGCCGGGCAAGACGTACTACGCCGTGACGGTCGAGGCAGGCGGCAAAGAGGACCGCGGCAACGTGGCCGCGCTCGCGGAGCCGGTCGATGAGAAGGTCGAGACGCCCGGCGCGGTGATGCTCCAGAAGCTCGGCGACCGGTACTACATCTATGCGTTCTTCTGCGACTACGAACTGTGGAACCCGGACGGGATCGAGGACAACTGGGAGGGCTACGTCCACGTGTTCCACATCCGCGCCCCGGCCAAGGGCCGCCGTGACACGAAGGAGCCGTACCCGGTCGGCTTCCGCCTGCACGCGTACGGCGCGTGGGGCGACTGGAACATCGGCTACTGCTGGCCGGGCAGCCACGTGAACGTGAAGCTGCTCGACTATCACCTGACGTGGTGGTATGGCTACAGCGACGCGCTGCCGCGGATGGTGCCGAGGAAGCGCTATCCGCCCAAGGGCACGGTCGTGAACTTCACCGAACGGCGCGTGCTCCAGGTCGCCAAGTGGCTGCGGACCAATCCGAAGAACTTCCCGTTCAAGGTCGATCCCGCGCAGTTCTGCGTGTACGGCGGGTCGATGGGCGGGACGGGCGCCCACACCATCGGCACGCGGAACGGCGACGTGTTCGCCGCGTCGTTCGCCGACGAGGGCATTTTCAACTGGCAGCTCCGCCCGCCGATGAACAACTGGGCGGGGAACGTCGTGCCCAAGTTCGGCCCTGCCGACCGCAACGACATGACCAACGAGGACATCCCCGTGTACGACCTGCTCAACCTGCCGAGGCAGGTCGCCGCGCATCCCGAGCGCGAGCTGCCCTTTATGGACATCGGCCAGGGCATCGTCGACTACGTCATCCCGTTCCACGAGGTGGTCGTCTACTGGAAAGCGCTGGAGCAGGGAAAGCACCCGTATGCGGCGACGTGGGAGATCGCCGGCCACAGTCCGTGGGCCGGCCCCGCCAGCGTGATGGACTACCGGAAGATTCGCCGCGACGAGGTCATCCCCGCGTTCGCCAACGCATCGTGCAATGACACCCTGCGGAGCGGCTTCCGCATCTACACGTCATACGCCGGCTTGACCGAGAAGACGCTCAAAATCAAGCCCGGCTCACTTAAGGGACAGAACGACAACAAGGACGGCTCGTTCCCGGACCTGACGGGCAAGACGCTGCTGCTGGGGCCGTCCGGCAACACCAAGACGTTGTTCAAGATCAAGAGCAACACGCCGACTGAGCTGACCATCGAGGATGGCAACCTGGGCGAGTATGTGCCGCCGCTCACCGGCTGGGACCTGCACGTCCTCAAGGCGAACATCAAGAAGAAGGAGGGCAAGGTCCGCGAGCCAACGGAAGCGGAGAAGAAGGCCAAGGCCGAGGCGAAGAAGAAGCGATTCCTCGTCTGCGACGGCTTGCCGCGCGGGACGTGGAACGGCCACTTCGCGTGGTCCACGCGGAATCAGGACTTCGATCCGAAGAGCAAGGACGACGACATCGTCGACACGGAGAAGACGCTCGCCATCTGCATCCGCGCGAAGAAGCACGGGCGGTCGAAGTGGGACGAAGAGACCGCGACGGCGGACGTCACGCCGCGGCGGTGTCGGGCGTTCCTGCCGAAGCCGGGCGAGACGGTGCACTGGGAGAACTGGAACGTGAGCGACCCGTCGGCGCCGAAGAAGATGGCCGAGGGCGACGTGACCGCCGAGAAACACGGCCTGGTCACCGTTCCGAAGTTCGTCATCGGCAGGAAGGGCTGGGGCAACCGGCTGGTACTTACCCGGCGCTAGTGGGAGGCGAGCAAGATGGGAACAACGGGGAGAGATAACTTTTTTCGCCCGGCGGAGAGGCCGTGTGCGACGCTCGTGGGTCGTTCGGCGAAAGAAAGTTGTCTGTCCCCGTTTCCCTGGAAAGGAGTGAGCGATGCGTGAGCGGATCATATTGATCGTGGCGCTGGTTCTCGTGTCCGCGTCGTGCGCGGCGCAGGAACCGAAGATCGTGTTCTTCTGGTCGCCGGGCAACGCCGAGGCAAGGGTCGGGGCGGGCCGCGTCGCGTTCAATCTCGCGCCCGGAGCCAAGCTCATCGACTGCCCGGTGGGCAAGGGCGTGCTGCCGAACAAGGACGGCAAGATCGGCTCGTGCGACGTGAAGCTCGGCGCCATCCCCGAACAGGGGACGCTGAGCATCTGGCTCAAGTTCTCGCGCGAGATGCGGCTGGCGCTCAAGGGCGAGCCGGGGGTGGCGCCGATCTTCCGGTGCGAAGACCTGACGCTCAGCGTGAGCGAGGGCAAGGGCGGGCCGGGCATCGGCGTGCTGGCCGGGCCGCTGCTCAAGAACGCGAAGTACCG
>Ga0315553_10001381_pt1 | contig 20264 bp, 24 predicted proteins | sample SalMarSW160140MG_FD_203099 | JGI IMG/M metagenome (GOLD analysis project Ga0315553, IMG submission 203099) | Salt marsh sediment microbial communities from the Plum Island Ecosystem LTER, Massachusetts, United States - Salt Marsh Sediment SW1601-40 ... | reverse complement strand
GGGCTTTGGAAATTGAGCCGCTCGGCGGCGCGATAGCGGTCGTGGGCCATGTCGGCGCCGAACACCCTGACCTCGCCCGAGGTCGGCACCACGAGCCCAAGCAGCATGGCGATGGTCGTGGTCTTGCCGGCGCCGTTGCCGCCAAGCAGCGCCACCGTGGTGCGCGGCTCTAACGAAAATGTGATGCGGTCGACGGCGGTGACGCTGCCGTAAACCTTGGTCAAATCCTTCACCGCCACGGGGCTTGCCGCCGCGGCCATAAACGACCTACTCACTCTTTCGTCCATGATCAGCGCCTGCTGCCGCGCTTTGTCGGAATTGTGGCGGGACCCCGCATGCTAAGTTCACCTATGGTCGATCACGGCAATAGTCAAACCAGTCCCCGAGCAGTCACGCGGGATTGGCTGACGCGCAGCGAGACGCGGCTCCGCTTACAGACCATCCTCAGGCTGCGTTGGTTCGCCGTGCTCGGCCAGAGCGCGACGGTGCTCATCGTCTATTGGGGGCTCGGCATCGATCTGCCGATCGGCGCCTGCCTCGCGGTGATCTCGCTGTCGGCGTGGCTGAACGTGGCGCTGCGCATTCGCTATCCGGCGAGCCAGCGGCTCAAGAGCCACTATGCCTTCCTGATGCTCGGCTATGATGTGCTCCAGCTCGGGGCGCTGTTGTTCCTCACCGGCGGACTGGAGAATCCGTTCGCCTTCCTTTTGATCGCGCCGGTCACGGTGTCGGCCTCGACCCTGCCGCCGCGGGTCACCGTCGGACTTGGCGGACTTGCCGTCCTCGTCGCCACGCTGTTGACCCAGTATCATCTGCCGCTGCCCTGGTTCCATCACTCGACCTTCTTCCTGCCGCTACCATATGTGCTCGGCATCTGGGCGGCCGTGGTGCTCGGCATCTTGTTCATCGGCCTTTATTCCTGGCGCACGGCGGAGGAGGCGCGGCGCATGGCCGGCGCGCTCGCCGCGGCTGAGCTCGTGCTGGCGCGGGAGCAGAAGCTGTCGGCACTCGACGGCCTTGCCGCAGCAGCAGCGCACGGCCTCGGCACGCCGCTCGCGACCATCGCCGTGGTGTCCAAAGAGCTGATGCGCGACGCGAAGCCGTCTAACCCGCATTACGACGACCTGCTCCTGCTCCGCGCCCAGGCCGAGCGCTGCCGCGCCATCCTCGGCGATCTCGCCGGCATGGGCGAGCAGCCGGACTTCATCGTATCGCGGATGCCGATCAGCCACTTGCTCGAGGAGGTGGTGGCGCCGCATCGGCTCGCGGCCGTTCCGGTGGACATAGAGGTCGAAGTCGCGCCGGCGCGCCGGGAAGATGGCGGTGCCGCGGCCTCGGAGCCGGTCATGCAGAGGAACCCCGGCGTCATCTACGGCCTCGGCAATCTCGTCGAGAACGCCATCGATTTTGCCTCGAGCAAGGTCGACGTCAGGGCGACCTGGTCGGACGGCGAGGTCAGCATCGAGATCGTCGATGACGGCGAGGGCTTCCCGCCCCATGTGCTCGATCAGCTCGGCGAGCCGTTCGTGACCACGAGGCCCGGCCATGGCGGCGACGGCGAGGCCCTGGACGAGCATGTCGGCATGGGGCTTGGCTTTTTTATCGCCAAGACGCTGCTGGAGCGCTCAGGGGCACGGCTCGAGCTCGCCAATCGGGCGAACCCGCCAGGCGGCGCGTCGGTGACGGTGGTCTGGCCGCGGGCGAAGTTCGAGCAGGCCGTCGAGGTGTGGAGTGAACGCCGCCTGCACCACCTCGCGGGCGCTTAAGCCAAGTTCGGCGTCGTAGCGTCATGCTGCCTTGCACAATTGACTTGGAAGACATAGCTCTAACGCATTCCCCTGGTTGGCGACCAACCGCCACGCCTTTTCTTAAGCTTATTGCGTGGGAGCGGGGTTTCGGGCGAAGGACCCAAGCATTGGAGGCCTTGAGAATGGAAGCTCAACAGCAGGCTTGGCCCCTGCCCACCGACAACACGCTCCTGATCGTCGATGATGACCGCGCCTTTCTGACACGGCTCGCCCGCGCCATGGAGACCCGCGGTTTCGAGGTCGAAACCGCCCCGAGCGTCGAGGACGGCCTTACGTCACTTCGTCGCAGGCCACCGGCCTTCGCCGTGGTCGACATGCGCCTCGATGACGGCAGCGGCATCGACGTCATCGCCGCACTCAAGGATGTGCGCCCCGAGGCCCGCGCTGTGGTGCTCACGGGCTACGGCAATATCGCCACGGCGGTGACCGCGGTGAAGCTCGGCGCTGTCGATTATCTCGCCAAGCCGGCTGATGCCGACGACGTCTATCAGGCCTTGATGGCCCCCGCCGACGCCAAGGCGCCGCCGCCGGAGAATCCGATGTCCGCGGACCGGGTGCGGTGGGAGCATATCCAGCGCGTCTACGAGCTTTGCAATCGCAACGTGTCGGAGACGGCGCGCAGGCTGAACATGCATCGCCGCACCTTGCAGCGCATCCTCGCCAAGCGCGCACCGAAGTAACTAGGTCTCCAACCCGCAACCGGGATCGAGATGGCGCTGCAGCCTGAGAGCGGCTGCACGGGCGAAGCACAACATCATCGCCTTGCGGCGGGCTGCATTGAGGCGCTCCTCCACCGGCTCGCGCATCAGATGCGCGCCATAGCGGTCGGCGAGCATCAACCCCGCGTCCTCGGGAATGACTTCAACGGGGAAGTCCGGCGCCACGGCGAAATAGAGCCGGTCGCAATGAGCCAGATATTCCGTCCACTTGCCGTCGGTCTGATAATCGATCAGGCATGACTTGATCTCGACGATCCAGATGTCGCCGCCGGGCGATAAGGCGACGACGTCGGCGCGGCGGCCATTGGCGAGGGCAAGCTCCGTCACCACCGAATAACCGAGAGCGCGCAAGGCCCGGCAGACGCCGCGCTGGATCTCAGCGGCGACCGGCGATTGCCGTCCGTCGAAGGCAATGACAACGTCGTCGCGCGCAGGTGATGTCAGCGGCCGGTTAGCCATGACCGAATCTCTTCATTCGCGCTTCACAGAGATGTGCATGGTTAACCATTCCTCGTTTCGGAACAAGCTGGTAAATCTTCGCGTTTCACGCTCAAGTACAGGGAAGAGCGAGGGAGAGTCTCACATGAGCGCAATCGACGCTGTCCCCCTCGAGGGCGCCACCCGCAAGCCGTCGCCGAACTCCGTGTCGCTCGAGGATCGGCTGTTCGCCACGCGTGCGCTCTCGACCGCACTGGCACAGCCGCTCAGCGATGAGGACCAGGTGGTCCAGGCCAATGACGACGCGAGCCCTACCAAGTGGCATCTCGCCCATACCACGTGGTTCTTCGAGGCGTTCGTGCTCAAGTCCTTCCTCGAAGGCTATCGCGTGTTCGATCAGGGGTTCGAATATTGCTTCAACTCCTACTACGAGAGCGTCGGTCCGCGGCATCCTCGCGCCAAGCGTGGGCTGCTGACGCGGCCATCGGCGGATGCGGTGCGCGCCTATCGCGACCACATCGATGAGGCGCTGCGCCGTCTTTGCGCGCGCGATCTCGCGCCGCGCGCGGCAGAGCTGATCGAACTCGGCATCAATCACGAGCAGCAGCACCAGGAGCTGCTGCTGACTGACATCTTGAGCCTGTTCGGCGCGGAGCCGCTGAAGCCGGCCTATGCCGAAGCGAACCCGGGCGTGGCGACGCGCGAAGCGGCTCCGGTCAAATGGGTATCCTTCGACGGCGGCCTCTTCGACATCGGTCATGACAGCAACGGCTTCGCCTATGACAATGAGGGGCCGCGTCATGAAGAGCTCATCCGTCCCTTCAAGCTCGCAGACCGCTGCGTCACCAACAGCGAATGGATCGCCTTCATCGAGGATGGCGCGTACGAGACGCCGACGCTCTGGCTCGCCGACGGCTGGGCCACGGTGAAAGTGCAGGACTGGTCGGCGCCGCTCTATTGGGAGAAGGCCGACGGCGGCTACATGCAGATGAGCCTCAGGGGCTTTCGGCCAGTCGATCCGGCGGCGCCCGTGTGTCATGTCAGCTATTACGAGGCCGACGCCTTTGCGCGCTGGTCCGGCCACCGGCTGCCGACGGAGTTCGAATGGGAGGTTGCCGCGACGGGCTTGCCGCTCGAGGGCCGGACCCTCGGCGCTCACGCACTGCGGCCGCTCGGCGCCGCGGCGAAAGGCAACGGCCTCAAGCAAATGTACGGCGACGTCTGGGAGTGGACGGCAAGCGCCTATCTGCCCTACCCCGGCTTCAAGGCCGCCCCCGGCGCCGTCGGCGAGTACAACGGCAAGTTCATGTGCAATCAGTTCGTGCTTCGCGGCGGCTCCTGCGCCACGCCCGAGGGCCATATCCGCAAGACCTACCGCAATTTCTTCTATCCCCATCAGCGCTGGCAGTTCATGGGGCTGAGATTGGCCGCAGAGGCCTGATGGAGCGCGACGTCCACCAGACATTCGCCGAGGAGGTCGGAACCGCGCTTGCACGAAGCGAGGAGCCGGCGCCGAACGAATTCGCCGACGCTGTGCTTCAGGGCTTGGCGAGAAAGCCGCGGAACCTGCCTTGCCGGTTCTTCTACGACGCCCGCGGCTCCGAGCTGTTCGAGGAAATCACCCAGCTCGAGGAGTATTATCCGACGCGGGTGGAGACGGCGCTGCTCGCCGATCATGGCGCCGAGATCGCTGCCGAGATGGGTGACGCCAACGTCCTGGTTGAGTTCGGCTCCGGATCGAGCCGCAAGACGAGCCTCTTGCTTGCCGCGCTTGCCGCGGTCGACACCTACATTCCTATCGACGTGTCGGAGGAGTTCCTTGCCCAAGCCGCAAGCTGGCTCGAGGAGCGCCACGATGGACTTGCGATCCGGCCTCTCGTCGCCGACTTCACCAGCGTCGGGGCGCTACCATTGACGGCGCGCCGCCGCCGCAAGCTCGGGTTCTTCTCCGGCTCGACCATCGGCAATCTGAGCCATGACGAGGCGCGCGCGTTTCTAGCCCACGCGGCCCGGCTGCTCGGCAAGCGCAGCGCGTTCCTCGTTGGCGTCGATCTGAAGAAGGACCCGTCGATCCTGATCCCGGCCTATAACGATGCCCACGGCGTCACCGCCGCCTTCAACCTCAACCTGCTCCATCGCATGAAGCGTGAGCTTGGCGCCGACGTCGATGTCGAGGGCTTTGCCCATGACGCCGTCTATGACGAGGTCCACGGGCGCATGGAGATGTATCTCGTGAGCCGCAAGCGCCAACTGGTGCGCGTGCGCGGTCGCACGTTCCGCTTCACCGATGGCGAGCGCATCCACACCGAGAACTCGCACAAATATTCGATTGCCGAATTCCAGGCGCTGGCTGAAAGCGCGGGTTGGCGGCCGGCGCGCGTCTGGATCGACGAGGACCAGCTCTTCAGCCTGCATCTGTTGCGCCTGGCTTAGTTGGCGCCGTCACACCGGCCGCGGCTTCCCGGGCACGCCGATGCCGCATTCGAGCTCGGCGCGGTTCCAGCCACCATTGACGGCAGCGGTCTCGTAGGTGCTGACAAGAAAATTCATAAGCGCACCGTCAGGATCATCTGCCGTGCGCACCGCCTCATAAGGCAGGAGAAATTCGTGGAGCTCGGTGCTGTAGAACGCGGCGCTCGGGCGCACCAGGGCTGCGGCGAACCCCGGCGGTTCCGGATAGGCGTAGGAATAGAAGGCGGGGTAAGGCACGACATCATTCCCCGGCCAGAAGCCCGCGCTCGAGACCTCATGGGAATAGGCTTCCCGGGCCACGGCTTCAGGGAGATAAGGCACGCCACCGGGATGCGGCGGCGCACGCCGGCCGGAAAAGCGGGTGACGGCGAGATCGAAGCTGCCCCAGAAGAAATGCACGGGGCTGCACTTGCCGATGAAGGACGAGCGGAAGGCGCCGAACACCCGCGCCGACTGGAGCAGAATGCGCCACAAGCGTTTCGCATAGTCCGGGTCGTAGGACGCGTGGGTCTCGTCTTCGCTGAAACGGGTCGGCTCGGGCAGTTCGTTTGGCATATCGTCGATGCGGATGTCGATGCCGAGCGCGGACAAGGCCTGCATCACCTCGCGGTAGAATTCCGCGACGGGCTTTGGGCGAAGCGCGATCTCCTTGCGTCCGCCATCGGCCGTCGTCACCACGAGCTTGTGCTCGAGGAAATCGAAGTCGATCTGAAACAGGCGGCGGCCGCAAGGAATCGGCGACGTGGTCAAGCCGCGATCCGTCACATAGAGCACGACGTGCCAGGAATGATTGAGCCACGGTGTCTGCGCCAGGCGGATCTTGCCGACGATCTGGGTCCAGAGATGCAGGGTGGCGTAGCTCTCCTTCCAGGCCTCGTAGGGCAGATCGGGCCACACCGACCGATCCGGTTCTCGCCGCGCCGTCATCATTCTCTCCCGCCTACCGCGCCCGAACTTGGCAGAGCAGTATGGCCAAAGCTGCAGCGCCACGGCGCGGCTTGCAAGCGGCTCCCGCCTCCGCCATGGTGCCCGCCGGCAACGAGAAGGGTGAGGCAAATTGTCTGAACTTCCAACCGGCAATGCGGTGATCGGCCAGTCGGGAGGGCCGACGGCGGTCATCAATCAGTCGCTGGCGGGCGTGGTCGAGGGCCTGAAGACGGGGCTGTTCGCAAGTGGCAAGGTCAAGCGCATTCTCGGCATGCGCCATGGCGTGCGCGGGCTGATCACAAGCGGTGGGGACGGGCTCGTCGATCTTACCGGCATTGATGCCGAGCGGTTGGAGCGGATCGCGCGGACGCCGTCGGCGGCGCTCGGCTCGACTCGCGACAAGCCCGACGAAGCCTATTGCCAGAAGATCCTGGATGGCTGCCGGGCGCAGGATATCCGCTACTTCTTCTATATCGGCGGCAACGATTCCGCCGACACCTGCCGCATCGTCAACGAGAAGGCGGCAGCGGCCGGCTATGAGCTTCGCTGCTTTCATGTGCCGAAGACGATCGACAACGATCTGCTCGAAAACGACCACACCCCGGGGTTTCCGTCCGCCGCGCGCTACGTCGCACTCGCCCATATGGGCGACGCCCTCGACAATGCGAGCCTCGGTGGCATCAAAATCAACGTCATCATGGGACGGAACGCGGGCTTTCTTACCGCGGCGGCGGCCCTTGCCCGCGGCGCGGCGAGCGGCGGTGCCGATCCGTCGATGCGGGTGGGTCCGCACCTGATCTATCTGCCCGAGGTGCCCTTCGCGACGGAGAGCTTCCTCGCCGACGTCGACGCCGTCTACGGCAAGCTCGGACGATGCCAAATTGCCGTCAGCGAAGGCATTCGTGACGAGGCGGGCGCGGAAATCGGTCCAAAGCTGATGCAGGGGCCTGGCGAGGTCGATGCGCATGGCAATGTCCAGCTCTCAGGCTCCGGCGCGCTCGGCGATGGGCTCGCCGCGCTCGTCAAGCGCGAGCTGACGCCCAAGGGCGGCAAGGCGCCGCGGGTCCGCGCCGACACCTTCGGCTACCTCCAGCGCTGCTGGCCGCATCCCTCGCCGATCGACGCCGAGGAGGCCCGCGCCGTCGGCCGCTATGCCGCGGCGCTCGCGGCGCAAGGCGACGCCTCGGCTTCGGTGATTCTGCGCCGCGTGAGCAGCACCCCTGACGCCTATCGGAGCGAATGCGCCCGCGCCGATCTGTCCCAAGTGGCGCGGCTGTCGCGTCACATGCCGCCTGAGTTCATCTCAGGCGCGAACGATGTGAGCGCGGCCTTCCACGCCTATTGCCGCCCGCTGGTCGGCGATCTGCCGGTCATGGAGCGGCTCTAGCGGCGTGCGCCGCCCTTTCAGTTGCGAAGCCTAGTGGCGCTGTTGCTCTTCGCCGATCGTGGCGAGCGCGGCCTCAACCTTCGTACGATCGAGCGAGCCGAGCGAGGACTGCTGTGCGCGCAGGCACGCTTGTCGCGCCGCCATCAAGTCCTTGTCGGACACGGTGCCTCCGGCCTCAAGCACCGTGTTGGCATCTAGGCAGCGAGACAAATCACTCCCCGCCGCTCGAGCGTGCGGGCAAGCAGCCAACACTCCGAAAATCAGCAGCAGCATCTCTTTGTGCCAACGCATTGAAGTGCTCCTGGGAACTGGGTTGCATCCCGAAAATACCTGCTCCTTGCGTTGAAAGCGACCACGCGCCGTGTCGAAATGCCATTCTGCCAATCGTCGCGGGCCCATCACAGATGGGCTTGTCTAGCGGCCTTGTGGCGAGGCTAGCTTCCGATCAGGTCGCGGACGTAGTTCGGGAGGGCGAAGGCGGCGACATGGACGTCCGGGCGCCAATAGCGCGTCGGGAAGGCGCCGGCCTCGGCGTAACGATGCTCGATGGCGCTCTCTTTGAGATGCCGCAGATCGGTGTCGCTGGTAGCCCAGCCATAGGACATCGGGCCGCCAAAATAGCTCGGGGTCGTCGCAAGATAGGCAGAGGCGTCGTTGAAGCCGATGTCGCGGAAATAGCCCACGCTCTGCTTGAGCTCGTCAGCCTGGAGGAAGGGCAGCCCGTTCTGAGTGACGAGAATGCCGCCGGGCGCCAGCGCCTTGGCGCAATCGGCGTAGAATTGCCGCGTGAACAACACGACACCCGGCCCGATCGGGTCGGTGGAATCGATCATGATCACATCGAAGCGCTCGTCGGTTTCGGCCACGAATTTGGTGCCGTCGGCAATCACGATCCGCGTACGCGGATTGTCGTAGGCACCGGCCGAGATCTGCGGAAAATACTCCCGGCAGAGCTCGATCACGCTCTGATCGATCTCGCACAGTGTGACGCTCTCGAGCTCGGAATGCCGCAACGCTTCGCGCAACACGCCGCCGTCGCCGCCGCCGACGATGAGCGCCTTCCTCGCCCGCCCGTGGGCGAACAAAGGCACATGCGACATCATCTCGTGATAGACGAACTCGTCCTTCGTCGACAGCTGGATCACGTTGTCGAGCATCATCACCCGGCCGAAATCGCCGTTCTCGAAGATGATCAGGTGCTGATGCTCGGTGTCGCTGTCGAAGAGAACGCGATCCGCCCTCAGACGGATACGGAAGCCGCGGTGCAGCGTTTCTTCGACCCAGCGCTCCATCTTTGGATTTCCTTGCCGCGCAGTTGCTCTTTGACCACCACCTTGCGCGGCAAGAACGCCTCTTTCAAGACGTCGATCGCTCGTCGCGGATGCGTTTGGCCACACATGAAGACATCGAGCGCGGCATAGCCGTATTCCGGCCAGCTGTGGATCGAAATATGCGACTCGGCAAGCACAGCGACACCGGACACGCCGCCATTCGGCGTGAAGTGGTGCAGATGAATGTGCAGGAGCGTTGCACCGGCGACCTCAACACAGCGACGAAGAGTTGCTTCGATGTGTTCTAGATCGTCGAGCCGTTCCGCCCGAATCAGATCGATGATGAGATGGGTGCCGGCGTAGCGGACCCCATCGCGCTCACAGAAAAAATCCTTGCGCCCGTCCTCTTCCGAGGCGAGGCACGGAGAATGCTTTTCTTCCGTTTGGGCGGTGCTTGAACCACGATCCAAGTCCATCCCCAATTGGAAGAGGGCGTCATCGGACATGGCGTCCTCCCTCCAACCAGCAGATGTTCCAGTTAAACGACGCGCTATTTGCTACCAATGCACCAGCGATGCAAGAGGTTTTTGGATCCGCGATGGAGTGTGACCAAATTAAGATGGTCGCCGCCGGCGGAAGCGAACCGGCCGAAGGTAATCGCCGTGGTTAAGTCCGACGTGAAGCGAGGTTCCAGCGTCCTGTTTCTGCTTTCTGTTCTTGTCGCGCTCGCCGCGGCGCCGGCGAGTCAGGCGATCGGCGAAGAGCTGCCGCGACTCGGCGTGTCGCTGCCGGAAACGTCGGTGTCCGGACTCTCTTCCGGCGCCTACATGGCGGGACAGATCGAGCTCGCTCACGCCAAGGACATCGTCGGCGCCGGCATTGTCGCCGGCGGTCCGTTCGGCTGTGCGGTGTCGGCGTCGAGCCGGCTGTTTCCCTATTGGCCGATGGTGATGTGGCAAAATGCCATGCTCGCCGATCATGAGTGCATGCAGGTGGACTGGGGTCTCCCGACGCCGCCGCGCTGGTGAAGCAGGCCAAGTACCTCGCCGAAGACGGCAAGATCGATCCCTTGAGCGCTCTTGCCGACGACAAGGTCTATCTATTCTCCGGCAACGCCGATGAGACCGTGCGCCGCCCGGTGGTGGAGGCTGCCGAGCGCTTCTATGAGGCGGCGGGCGTCCCGGCCGCAAGCCTCACTCTCGTCAAAAGCGATGGCGGCCACGCCTTCCTGACCGAGGGCGAAGGCGCCTCTTGCGGCGTCACCAAGTCGCCCTTCATCGACGATTGCGATTACGACCAAGCCAGGGCGATCCTCGAATGGATCTACGGCCCGCTCGCGTCTCCCTCACCGAGCCCCACCGGCCGGTTCATCACCTTCGACCAAGCCACCTTCGACAAGGAGCCACCGAACGGTCTTGCCAAGGAGGGCATCGTCTATGTGCCATCAGCCTGCGTCACTGAGCGCGGCTGCCGCCTCCACATCGTCTTCCACGGCTGCGACCAGTCCCGCGAGGACGTCGGCGACGACTTCATCAAGGAAAGCGGCTTTGCACGTTACGCCGACACCAACCGGCTGGTCATCCTCTTCCCTCAAGTTCAGGGAAGTCTTGCCAACCCGCACGGATGCTGGGACTGGTGGGGCTATAGCGACATGGATTTCCTGGAGAAAGAGGCGCCGCAAATCTCAGCCATCTGGGCCATGGCCGAGCGCCTCGCCACGCAGCCTTGAAGGAACGGCATGCTTAACATGCTCAAGGAGACCTCGATGCAGGAGCGCCTCTATGGGCTTGCCAAGCGCCTGAATGTCGGGCGCATCCTGCGCTATGGCGATCTGTGGACGCGCTATCTGTGGCGCCGTGGCTTGAGCGCGGTCAATGCCGCGCGCAGCCAGCCGGTCGGCGGCGATGCCGCGGCAATCGGCGCTGCCCTCGCCGCGGCCGACATGACGGCGGCGAAGCGCATGGCCGTCGCCTCCTGGTTCCCGCTCGACCTTGCCAATGTCGGGCTGCAGCAAAGGATGCTCGCGAGCCTCATCGACGCGCGCCCCGATCTTGGCGTGCCGCCTGAGACCCTTGACTGCCTGTTCCGCCTGAAACGCGCGGACGATCTCACCGCGGGCGTTGAGGCCTTGGTCGAGCAAGGCGTTGGTGCGCAGACCGTGAACACCGCGCTCTATGCCTTGCTGCTTAGACGTCTCCCAGCCCCTTCAGAGCGTGCCATGATCGTCTCGCGCCATCCACGTCACGCCCTGATCGCGATCCTTTCGGGCGATGAGTACCGGAAGCAGGGGCGCCGGACCCTGGCGCCTTAAGCCCTGAGGCCCGGATGCTCTTTATCGATGTCGGCAACACGCTCCGATGGGGTCTCAGAACCGGCATACAGCGCGTGGTTCGTGCGCTGAGCTACGAGCTTGCCATCAAGGCGCCGACAACGACGCGACTGATCGCCTTTGACGCCAACGTCGGACGCTATTTTGCCCTCGCCCGGCCTGACCTGATCCGCGCTGCCGACAGCCTTGCGGACATCGGCGCCGACGCGCGCATTCCCTTCGACCTCGACATCCTCGCCGCGGGCGATATCTTCTTCGAGCCCGACGCGACGTGGTCCGAGCCGGTCAACCGCGGTGCATTGTTCAGGCGGCTCAAGGCGAACGGCGTCATCGTCGTGGTGCTCAACCACGCGTCGACGTCGTTCCCTTTCTCCTGCCCCAGGCCTTCCCGGCGAACACGCTCGTTTCCTTCTCCGAGACCATCGCCGACCATCTTCAATATGCCGACTATGCGCTCGCCACCTCACCAGGCGTCGATCGCGACCTCCGCGGCCTCGCCGAGCGCTTCCTCGGCCGCTCCATCGCCACCCGCATCATCAAGCTCGGGGGCCGACTTGGCCGAGCCCGGCCCCGCCGACGCGGACCAGACTTTCGCCGCGGCCTTCCCCGCCTTGGCCGCGCTCCGCTTCCTGCTCATGGTGGGAACGGTCGAGCCGCGCAAGAACCACGCGCTTCTGCTGCGGGCCTTTGATCGGCTCGAGCCAAAGGCCGCGGGCCTCGTGATTGTCGGCCGCAAGGGCTGGATGGCCGAGGACGTGCTCGCCACACTCACCGGTCATCCCGAATTCGGCAAGCGCCTGTTCTGGTATGAGACGCTCGACGATAAGGCACTCGTCACCCTTTACCGCCACGCTTATGCTTCGGTGCTGCCATCGCAGTATGAAGGCTATGGCCTCCCGGTGGTGGAGGCGCTCTCACAAGGCTGCGCCACCATCATCTCCGATGCCGGCTCGTTGCCGCATGTCGCGGCGGGCGCGGCCGAGATCTTCCCGCGCCAGGACGGCGAGGCGTTGTTTGCCATTCTCGACCGCCTCTATCGCGATCCGAGCTATCATGCCGAGCTCAGACAACGAGCGGCGGGGTTCCGGCCGACCTCGTGGCGCGAGGCGGGAGAGAGCGTCGCGCACGTACTTGATGATATCGCCGCCGGCGCCTCGCACGATTTCGCCGCCCCGGTTCGGCAAATGGTCTACCTCTCGATCCACCCCGAGATCCTCGACCTCTCGCTTGCCTCCGCGCGCGCCAATCTTCCCTTCATTGATCGCCTGGTCATCCTCACCAGTCCGCAGGCCAAGGACGCCATCGCGGCCGTCGCCAAGCGGCATTTCGGGGAAAGCGTCGTCCTCAGTGATGACGAGGTCCTCGACGGGAGCGAGGCGGCCGCCGAGCACACACCGCGGAACACCTGGCTGCGCAAATTGCTCTATCGCCACGAGGCCATCGCGCCGAACTTCATCGCCGCGGACGAGAATTATCTCGCGCTCGCACCTATTGGCGCCGACCACTTTCAAAATAGAGACGTCCACAGGGGCTATTATTTTCTGAACGATATGGGGACGTGGCTCGCAGGATCGCCAACGGCGACGAGTTTCGATCGCGGCATGCGCAACACCTGGCGCCTGCTCCGCGAGGCGGCGTATCCAGTGCGTGGCTTCGCAAGCCACAGGCCTCAAATCATCAACAAGAGCCTCGTCAATGAAATCTACGGCAGGTTCATAATGGATGCCGATCGCGCCTGGCACGACGAATGGTCGCTCTAATTCAACGTCGCCTGCCAGCTCTATCCCCAACGCTTTCGCGCCACGCCGACCGGAACTCTTGGCTGGCCGATGCGCCCCGGCGACTGGTTGCCGGAGATCCTGCCAACAGATTCAGCCTTCGAGAACTTCTATCCGGCGAACTACGCCCCGGACGGCATGTTCGCCGGGCTCTCTTCCCGCGGCGACCGCGAGGCCAAGATCGATCGGGCGCTTGCAGCATTCGCCCGCGCCCGCCATGCCGAGTTCGAAGGATCGGGCACGCACACGCCAGGGATGCTCGGCGTCGTGGTGACGCCAGAGGCTCTGAAATTCGTTGGCACCGGGACGGTGCTCGCGGGCATAGGCAATGTCCGCCGCGTGCTCCTCGTCAATGCCGCACCGGACGCCGAGAAGGTCAAAGGTAAGCTCGAGATGTTCGTGACCGATGCGCGGGGGGCCTTGGTGAGGGGCGAGACGGTCCGACTTGGCGAGGTCTGCTGGATTCCGCTGTTGCCGCCCGAGGCGCCGGGGCTTTACCCGATCCGTTTCTTCGCCACACTGGACGGGGCGCGCGGCTTGAGGCGCGGGTTCTGTTAACGGTCATCGCCGATAAGGAGATGCAATGACGAGTGCCGTGGCAAGCATCGGCGTGACGCTGGCGGACGCGCCCCGCGGCTCGCCACTTTACGGCGAGGCGCTGCGGTTGCGCGAGGCGCTGTTGCGCAAGCCCCTCGGCCTCACCGTCACCGACGAGGAATTGGCGGACGACGCGCGCCGGCGGCATTTCTGCGCGCTCGCCAACGGCGCCGTGATCGCTACCGTGTCGATGCGGCCCCTCGGCGCCCACACCTTGCAGCTGAGGCAGATGGCCGTGGCGCCCGAGTGGCGCGGCAAGGGCGTTGGCGCGCGGCTCCTTGCCCATGCCGAGGCCTGGGCCAGGAGCCAGGAATATGCCTACATCATTCTCAATGCGCGGATCGGCGCTGAAGGCTTCTACGCCAAGCATGGCTATGTGGCGCAAGGCGAACCCTTCGAGGAGAACACCATCCCGCATATCAGGATGACGAAGCGCATCTGGGAGGAGAAGAAATGAGTTTGGAGGTTGGCGACAAGGCGCCGAGCTTCACCCTGCCCGCCGACGGCGGCGGCAAGGTTTCCCTGAAAGAGCTCAAGGGGCAGAGGGTGGTGCTCTATTTCTATCCCAAGGACGACACCTCGGGCTGCACCGCCGAGGCTTGCGCCTTTCGCGATTCCCTTCCGGACTTCTCCAAGGTCAAGGCGGCGGTCATCGGCATTTCGCGGGATTCGGTCGCGAGCCACGACAAGTTCAAGAAGAAATACGGTCTCACCTTCCCGCTCGCCTCAGACGAGGACGGCAAGGTATGCGAGGCCTATGGCACCTGGGTCGAGAAGAGCATGTACGGCCGCAAATACATGGGCATCGAGCGCTCGACCTTCCTTATCGACGAGAAGGGCGTGATCCGCGGCATCTGGCGCAAGGTGAAGGTGCCGGGTCACGCCGATGAGCTCTTGGAAGCCGCCGCGGCGCTGTGAAATAGTCACGAACTCAGGGCGCCACAGCCTCAGAGCGCTTGATTGGGACTGTCAGACCGACCCTCCCGGTTGTATTGGTCTCTTTCGGAGGGCTCGCGCCATGGCGCGCAAGGCGAAAGCAAGGCGTCCCGACTACACTCTCTTCAAGAAGCTCGCGCCACGCATGATGCGCGATCTCATGCGTGACTTCACACCGCTCGCCGACTTTCAAGCCGCAGGCATCGTTGGCAATGGCGGCGGCGAGAGCGGGGGCTTCACCAAGATCCAGGAAGAGCATCCGACCGTGCCCGGATCGAAAGGCGGCCTTGGCTTCTTCCAATGGACCGGGATGGGGACTCCCGCGAAGCCTGGGCGCCGCCGCGTGTTCGAAGCGTTGCTCAAGGAGATGGGCCGTGGCCCCGATAGTTACGACGCCAATTACGAGATGCTGAGGCGTGAGCTCAAGGGACCTGAGCGCCGCACCATACCGAAGCTCCGTGCCGCCAAGGATATCGACGAAGCGACGAAGATTTTCATGGAGTCGTTCGAGAGGCCGGGCATCCCTCACTACGAAGGCCGCGTGAAGTGGGCCAAGATGGCGCTCGAGGCCTATCAGGCCGAAGAGAAGAAGATCGCTCGGCTACCAGCTGCGCTCATGCAAGCCTAGACGCGGCAGCTCACACGATGGTCTTGGCGTAGAGGTCGGTGCGGCGGTCGCGGAAGAAACCCCATTCGGCGCGATAGCGCTCGATGTCGCCGAGATCGAAACTGTGAGTCAGCACGCCTTCCTCCTCGGCGCCGAAGCTCGCCACCAATTCCCCGGTATGGTCGGCGATGAAGGAGTGGCCGTAATAGCTCTGGGTCGCGCCGTCATTCTCCTCGGTGCCGATGCGGTTGGCAGCGACGACCGGCACGGCATTGGCAACCGCATGCCCCTGCATGACGCGCTGCCAGCGTCCATGGGTGTCGAGCGAGAGATCGTAAGGCTCGGTGCCGATGGCCGTCGAGTAGAGCAGCACCTCGGCGCCTTGGAGCACCATGGCGCGCGCGGCCTCGGGGTACCATTGGTCCCAGCAAATGCCGACGCCGATCGCGCCGGCCTTGGTGCGCCAGGTCTTGAAGCCGGTGTCGCCGGGACGGAAGTAATATTTCTCCTGATAGCCAGGTCCATCGGGGATGTGGCTCTTGCGGTAGATGCCGAGGACCTCGCCGTTCGCGTCGGCGATGGCGACGCTGTTGTAGTGGCGGGGGCCATCCTTCTCGAAGAACGAGATCGGAATCACCACGGAAAGCTCTTTGGCCAGCGCTGAGAAGGCGCGCACGCAAGGATGCTCGGCCACGGGGAAAGCGGTCGCGAACCATTTCGGGTCCTGACGCGTGGGAAAATAGATGCCCTGAAACAGCTCCGGCGGCAGGATCACCTGCGCTCCTCGCGCCGCGGCCTCGCGGACGAAGCCTTCGATCTTGGCGATGTTCGCCGCCATGTCAGGCCCGAAGGAACACTGAATAGCGGCAACGGTGATGTTCCGCTCGGCCATCACGCGGGCTCCTGCTGGGTGATGCAATGGAACGATCCGCCGCCCGCCTCGTCGACGCCGAGCAGTCCGCGCGACGGGAGCCCCACAACCTCGCGGTCCGGGAACACAGCGCTGAGCGCCTCGAGTGCTGCACCTTCGCTTGCCGTGCCATAGACCGGAACGACAACGATGCCGTTGGCGATGACGAAGTTGAGGTGCGAGGCCGGCGCGATGCCGCCGCGGGCGTGACGATAGAGTCCGGGACTCGGGATAGTGATCACCTCGAGGCGGCGACCCGCGGCATCGGTCTCGCCCGCGAGCCTCGATGCGACCGCATTCAAGACTTCGGCGTTGGGATCGTCATCGCCGGCCGGGATCTGGAATACGACTTTTCCAGGCGCGACGAAGCGCGCGAGATTGTCGATGTGGCCGTCGGTGTGGTCGTTCTTCAGCCCCTCGTCGAGCCAGATCACTTTTCGCGCGCCGAAGGCCTCGCGAAGCGCCGTCTCCGCCGCTTTTTTGGTCCAGCCGTTCCGGTTCGGATTGAGCAGGGTCTGGCGCGTGGTGAGGATCGTCCCCTCGCCGTCACGGTCCACGGCGCCGCCTTCGAGCACGAAGTCGAAGCGCCGGGTGGCAACGCCGGCGAGCCGCGCGATGTCGTCGCCGACGGTGGCATCGTCGGGAAGATCGAAGCGGCCGCCCCAGCCGTTGGTTCTGAATCTGAGCGCGATGCGCCCCTCCGGCGTCTCGGCGAAGATCGGTCCGGTGTCCCGAAGCCAGACGTCGCCATAGGCGGCCGGCACGAGCTCGGCGCCAGCGCCAAGCGCGGCTTCAGCGGACGCTTCGGCCTCGGCGCCGTTCACCAAAACCCGCACCCGGTTGGTCCTGCTGAGGGCCAGGACCATGGCGGCAATGTCCCGCCGCGGGCTCTCGAGGTCGCTTTCCCATTGGGAGAACGAAGCGGGCCACGCCGTCCAGAGCGTCCGTTGCGGCGCCCATTCCGCGGGCACGGTAATAGCCGCTGCCATGGTGGAAGTCGTCATAACGCCGTTTTAGGGATCGGTTGCAACGGATCAAGCGGCAAAGCGTTGAGGACGTTCAGAACGGCGTCATGGTGAGGCCGCTCTGCAAATGATAAAGTGCCGCCCAGGCTGCGGGGCGCACCAAGCTCACGAGGAGGTTGTGTCATGGCGTCCAATATTTTCGGGTCTGACGAGAGTTCTGCCGTCCCCGGCGGCAATGTAGCGAAGCCGCTGATGCTCGCGTTGCTTGCCCTGCTTGCCGCGCGCTATTTCGGCGGCGGCAAGTCGGCCGAGGCGCCAAAGCCCGCGGAGGTGCCGCCGGGACGCGATGCTGGGGCCGACGACTCTCCCGGAAGCATCCTCGATGGCCTCGGCGGCCTGCTCGAGCAGTTCCAGAAAAAGGGCCTCGGCGACACCGTCGACAGCTGGGTCAAGACCGGCACCAACAAGGACATCTCCTCGGGCCAAGTCAAGGAAGCGCTCGGCGGCGACATGGTCGACGAGCTCGCCCGGCGCACGGGCCTCTCGCGCGACCAGGTGCTGAACGAGCTGGCGCGCATGCTGCCAAGCACCGTCGACAGGATGACGCCTGGCGGTCGGCTGCCATCGCGCCACGAGATCGAGCAGCTTCTCCGTTGAGTAGTAAGCCTAAGCGTTCCATGACGACCAACTGGAGAGAGAGGTAACACCATGTCGATTATTGCCTGGATTGTCTTGGGCCTGATCGCTGGCTTCATCGCCAGCAAGATCTTCGTCGGCTCAGGTCAAGGCTTCTTCATGGACATCGTGCTCGGGATCGTCGGCGCCGTGGTCGGGGGCTACATCTTCTCCGCCGTCGGCTCAACCGGCATCACCGGGTTCAATCTGTGGAGCATGTTCGTCGCGGTGATCGGGGCGGTCGTGTTGCTCTGGATCTACCACGCCATCAGCGGCCGCTCGACTTAGGACGGCGCAACACCTGTTTTGGATGGCTGATTTGCCTCCGCCCTGGGCGTATCCCGGGGCGGAGCTGTTTTTGGCGGCCGAGACAACTAGCCCGCGAGCAGGCGTCGCGTTAGCATGCGTCGGATGAGGGTCGCGATCGTAACGGCGTATTGCCGCGAGCCCACCCCTACTCTGGAGCGCTGTCGCAACAGCGTCGTAGTGCAGGTTCCGGTTGCAGGCTGCCGCATCCATCAATTCATGATCGCCGACGGCCATCCGCGAGAGGAGGTCGACACGTGGGACGTCACCCACGTCCCTATTCCGCCGCAGCGGGACTGCGGCGATACCCCTCGCATGATCGGCGCCATGCTTGCCGTCTCCGCGGGCTACGATGCGGTTGCGTTCCTCGATGCCGACAATTGGTTCGAGCCGAGCTTTGTTGCCGACATGACCCGGAAACTCCTCGAAACCGGATGCGACATCGTCACCTGTGCCCGCGCGCTGTGGCGGATGGACGGGACCCGGATGGGCATCGACCACGAAAGCGACGGCATCTCCTTCAACGACACCAATTGCTATCTGTTGCGAAACACGGCGTGTTTCGTTCTCAATTCAATCGCCTTCAAGAAGGATCGCCATGACGCCCTGATCGGCGATCAACTGCTGTGGAAATACATCGCGCAGAGCGGCCTCGACGTCAGGCGCGTCCCCGAACCGCTCTTGAACTACGAATCCAACAATGCGTGGCATTACTTGCAGCGCAGCGAAACGCCCCCGGCCGATTCCAAATATCTGGTGATCAATCAGGGCGACGGGCGCCCTTATCAATGCTTCTACCGGGACCTCGAATTCCGCGCCGACGGCAGCATGTTCTGTTCTCCTGAGTTCCTCATGGCGCCCGATGGATCGCGGCCGAACGCCCGCGCGGTCAAGGCATGAACATGGGCGACAGCGATCCTTACCTTGGACTTGAGAACGTCGTCGACCGAAGCGATCCAGCGCTCGGCGGCAACGTCGATCATGGTGATCCCTCCACCTTCGCGCCGGCGGCTCAACGGCGTAACACCGAAAGTTCATCACTGGGAACGAGGAATACGCGGATGACGGGATCGGACAAAAGTGTTCTGGCTTTCCGAACGGGAATTGCCCTGGCCGCAGCAACTTCGCTTCTGACTATATGGACGACCATAGTGCGCGACGACGGTACTGGCGCAGGATACTTCATGCTGATCATGGCGGCGGGAGTCGGTGGCTTCGCAGCGTCGTTCCAAGCCGCAGGCATGGCGCGGACAATGGTTGGCGTAGCCTTGATGCAGGCATTGCTCGGAGTTCTGATGGCCACGGCGCCATCAACAGCAAACCTACCTGGTGGACCAGCAAAGGTGTTACTCTTTAGCGGTGTATTTTCGCTGCTTTGGATTGCGTCTGCCGTGCTCTTCCGAGCCGCTGACAGATTGAACAAGGAGCAGGCTGTATCGAACCTGTAATCCAAACCAAGATGGGCGATTTGGCAAGTCCGCGGCTCGCATGAGCCTGCTGGCGCACCCGAAGGGATTCGAACCCCTGACCTCTGCCTTCGGAGGGCAGCGCTCTATCCAACTGAGCTACGGGTGCTTTGGAAGGAACGTAGTCAAAGCCGCGCCCGTAAGCAATGCGTGCCCTCCCGCTCGGTCCGTCGTCCTCGCCCAATCCGAGGCAGAACTCGCCCGAAGGCTCCAAAGCAAGCAAGAGGCGGAAGTTGACCTCGCTCGCGGCGCGGGGCCTTGACGCGAGCCATGCCCCGTGCCCCTAGGAGGGTCAGGTAGGGCCAGATGAGAACCGAGCCGGTCACGCCGCGACCTCTCAGCGACATCATCGAATATCCGATTCCCACTCTCGACATTGTCGACATCGGCGCCATGCTCGAGGACGGCCGCGATCGCTACGACGCGCTGGTCGCGCAGAACCTCGCGCGGGTGACGGGTTTCGAGCCGAACCGGACCGCGTTCGACAGCCTTGCCCAGCGGCCCGGGCCCTATCGCTATCTGCCCGTGTTCCTCGGTGACGGCGAAACGGCGACGTTCCACCTCACTCACTATCCTGGCTGCTCCTCGCTGTTGGAGCCCGATCCGGCGATCATCAACCTATTCGAGACCATGGCCGCGTGGGAGGGCTGGAACTTTCACGTCATCAAGACCG
>Ga0315553_10001380_pt1 | contig 20266 bp, 21 predicted proteins | sample SalMarSW160140MG_FD_203099 | JGI IMG/M metagenome (GOLD analysis project Ga0315553, IMG submission 203099) | Salt marsh sediment microbial communities from the Plum Island Ecosystem LTER, Massachusetts, United States - Salt Marsh Sediment SW1601-40 ... | reverse complement strand
AACGAAGACCCGAAGCCGTTCAAATGGGTTCGCACCGCCGACGACATCCTTGAAGCCGTCAACAGGTTCTGTCTCAGAACCAGCCCGGAAAATTATGAAGCATACCTCTGATTCAGGACACTAGGGCACCTGCACCGAATAAATATTCCGGCACGATATTGAATCATGCGCGCACCTAAGCGGCAGCTCTCTTTTGCCTGGAACGAGGCCATTTGCCGCCCCCCTTCCGGCTGGGTGTATTGCGGGCAAGCTTTTTCAGCGCCGTTTCCCCTTGTGGAGCGCTGTCAGGCCCGTCGCGATACTTTGCCTTGTCGCCAGGAGCGGATTTAGCGGCAGAAAAAGCACCGATGCCGGCGTGGGCATTGCGCCGTGTTTTTCCGTTTTGCGAGCGGGCTTTGCTTGGTTTCGTGCGGTCTGCTGTCACCGGCTCGCTGCCGCTAACCAGAATCTTCGTTCCGATCGCCCTTTCAATGTCGCGCAGGAGACGCATGTCGTCCGGAGCGCAAAATGCGACCGCCTTGCCGCCGGCTCCCGCGCGGGCGGTCCGGCCGATCCGGTGAACGTAATTTTCCGGGACTTCCGGCAGATCGAAATTATAGACATGGCTGACGCCAGGAATGTCGATGCCGCGGGCAGCGACGTCCGTCGCCACCAGCACGCGAATCTCGCCCTTGCGGAACGCCTTGATTGCGTGCTCACGCTGGTTCTGGCTTTTATTGCCGTGAATGGAAGCGGCTGAAAATCCGGATTGCACAAGAGCTTTCATGAGCTTTTCGGCGCCGCGCTTGGTGCGCGCAAAGACCATAGAAAGGTCTTCCGGCCCTTCAGCGAGACATAGTTTCAACAGATCGACCTTGTTGCGATCACCGGTGAAATGCACAGACTGCTGAACCTTGTCAACGGTGCGTCCCGGCGGGTTGACCTCCACGCGGACCGGGGCCGTTTGATAAGCGCGCGAGAGTTCCTCGATCTGCTTCGGCATGGTCGCCGAGAACAGGAGCGTCTGCCGAGGTGTGCCAACAAGTTTGGCGATCCGGCGCAGCGTATGGATGAAGCCGAGATCCAGCATCTGGTCGGCTTCGTCAAGAACCAGGAATTTCGCCGTGTTGAGAAAGACCGCTCGGCGCTCGACAAGATCGATGAGGCGTCCCGGCGTTGCGACAAGAATGTCGGAGCCGCGCGACAACTTGTTAATCTGAGCATTGATCGATGTGCCGCCAACGACCAGCTCGATCCGCAACGGCATGCGTTGGACATACTGGCGCAAATTGCTGGCGATCTGATTGGCCAACTCACGTGTTGGGGCAAGGATCAGCGCTCGCACGGATTTTGGCGCAGGCTTGGTCTTCTCGGCAAGAAGGTTCTGTATGAGTGGCAGGCCGAATGCCGCTGTCTTGCCAGTACCTGTTTGAGCAAGCCCCATCATGTCATGGCCGCCAAGCACCAGTGGGATCGCCTCGCGCTGAATAGGGGTCGGCGTCTCAAAACCGAGTGTCTGGACAGACTTAAGAATAGCCGGGGAAAGGCCGAGAGCTTCGAATTGTGTCAAGAGACAAATCTTTCAGTCGGACGGAACGGGTTGTCCCCATCCGCCTCATAAATGAAACTGGATGCGCGGAACGCCGCGCTATAAGGCGCAGGAACCACGCGGGTTACGGTTACGGCCTTGCCTTCCCCCGAACCGGATTGCCCGACGGAGTGGCGGACCGTCAGAACCCCGCGTGAAATGGGAACTGTGTGGAACAGCCTTGCGGCGGAGAATGCGCCTGACAGGCTAGTAACGTTTCTTGCACCGGAAAAAGCGCGATGCCGTTGGAGACATCGGGACGTTAGGAGTGCGCGCTGCTCACGCGGCAGCCGTCGTATGAAGCTCATATCCGCCTTGGATGGAAGAAAGTCAAGCGCCAACCACAAAATCCTGTATGATGGACCAGGATGGGTGACTCCCCGCGTACCGTTGTCGGTACTAAATGGCGCTTCGGTTGGATCGATCATTGTCGGAAACGATCCGAAGCGAATGCGGATGACCGCAGCGGACCTGGACAATCAGTCCATGCAGCGATGAATAATGGCTGATTCTGAGGGCTGGCGAAGCTTCCGTTTCTCAGGAGAGCCCAATACCGCCGTTCACGATTGTAGAATAGTGGCATCAATCTGCCGCTGGTGGTTCGACTGAAACATTTGCATCCCCGTGCAGCACCCGCATTTGCAAATGTTTCAGTCACAAGAACCACTAGATCAACCCTCGTTCAAGTGGACTCAATTGGACGAGGTTAAGTTGATCTATTTCAAAAGATGAGCGCAACTGTTTCCACGTCCATCCCGCCTTCGCGGGGACATGCTTGGACGCGCGTTGCGCTCGTGCCGCTTGACGGCACATAAAGGCATCGGAGTCCCGATGCCATAGGATCGAGGCAGAAATGATCGAGTACAGCCGCTTGGATGCGTCCGTTGATGAAATAGAATGCGCGCTGAACATGCTGGTCGGCGAGATTGTGACGCTCAGGAAAACCTTAGCACCGGACGCCTCCGTAGGGTTGAAGCAAGCTCCCTATGCTCGCTCAGGACCGCCATTGACCCGCATTAAGACTGCAATGGACCTCATCGCCAGCTCTCCGATCGACGGTGCTTTGAGATTTTCGGTCGCACAGATCGGCGAGCACTTGTTCCAGATATTGCAAAGCCCCGATAAGATGATGCAGATTGCGCGTCGGGTCTGTAGCGAGGATGAAGCGAACTGGTCGCGCCGTATGACGGTGATCGATGCGGCCTGGGAAGGCATTGGCTCTAAGGATACCGGCTACTGGAGCTAGAGCATCGGACCGAAAAGTGGCATCCACTTTTCGGTCCGATGCCAAAACAAACGGTTAGAGTGGCGCGTCGATTCCGATTGAGAATCCGCCGCTCTGATGGCGTTCGCGCCGGATTTATTATGGTGATAGAGAAGAGCGGAAGTCAGCGGTCGGAGGGTCGTCTGAAGGGACGGCGGGGCCCGTCATGTGCGCGGTCTGCACGCTCAATCAGGACCCTCGCGCAGTCCTAACCTTGCGCAGCGGTTTCGTTTTCTTAGCTTCAACAGCCTCTTGAGCGTCCTTTGCTTCCCGAGCAAGGCGAAGAGCTCGCAGGCGCTGAGTCTTCTTTTCTTCAGCCTGCTGTGCTTCTTTCAGGTCTTCCAACGCTCTGGCCGCATCCTGCCTGCGCTGTTCAGCCTGTTTGGCGCGGAGCGCCGCTCGACGCTGGACTTCTTCCTTTGAGATGCCGTGCGTGGGCATGACGGACCTTTCCAATAGTGATCTATCTATTTGCCATCAACGCCGGCTCGCATGTGGACGCTCTTGAATAGCATTTGTTTCGAAGGATTTCGATCCTCACAGTGTTTTTATATAGTAAAAAAGAGCCTAAATTACCAGTTTCTAAAACCCGCGCCTTGTAACGAACCGTCCAAAATCCCACATAAAAAACGGCTCGTGAACTGAGCCCATTGTAGTAAATAGCCCTTCGAGACGAGAATTTTTCTCTTACGTACAGCCGGAAACATTCGTCTGTGGATGTTTGGCGAGCATTCCTTCTGCGCATCAGCCGGTCGGCCCCCTTATCCATGAGCACAGGCCTCTAAATTTGGATTCACCGATCGAGAGCTGAATTGCAGCCGGGCCTTACCTCTTCCAGCACCAGGAAAAAGGAATCTGCGAGATGTCGATTGCGATCTACGGGCGCCGCATTTTTTTGAGCGTCGTCACGGCGGCCTTGATCTCGTGGAGTTTGGCCCCGGCGACTGCGCAAACAAACCCGGTGGATATTCCTGACAATGCTCATCAGGCCCCTTATGGCGGCGGTTGGGAGTGCGACACCGGCTATAGGCAGCAGGCGGGGGCGTGCGATGCGATTGTCGTACCTGACAACGCCTATTTGACAAATTCATCTTACGGGCGCGGCTGGGAATGCAATTTCGGATATAGTGAAAATGGCGGTCAATGTGAGGCAATTGCAGTTCCCGAAAATGGCTATCTGAGTGACGGCTCTTATGGCAGTGGTTGGCGCTGCAACCGCGGCTATCTGGAGACGGACGGAAAATGCGTTGCCCTGACGCTTCCCAAGAATGCCTATCTCATCGACGACGTCTACGGGACCGCCTGGAAGTGCAATCGCGGATATGAGCGGAATGGTGATTCCTGCGAAAAGATCGTGGTCCCCCAAAATGCCTATCTGACGGACGCCTATTCAGCCGCAGGTTGGAAATGCGAACGGGGATTCCGCGAGGCAGATGGAAAATGCGTTGCCGTGAAAGTGCCTGAGAACGCCTATTTCTCGGAGGCATCCTATGGGCCGGGCTGGAAATGCGAGCGGGGGTATCGGGCGACAGCAGAGGCTTGCCTGCCCGTGTCTGTCCCGAAAAATGGTCATTTGAGCACTTCAGGCGACGGCTGGGAATGCGGCAGGCCTTATCGCAGAAACGGCGACATCTGCGTGCACCGCTAATCGCGTTCGCCTTTGATCCTCTTACCGGCGGATCATCAATCTACCCGGTCAGAACGGCTGAAAGTCGGTTTCGCTCTCTGCCCTCCAGGTTCCAGTCTCTCCCTTCCAGGCTGAGTTCAACAATCCAGCTCATAAGCTGGAGCTGGGCGAGGCCAGCTCACTTTCGACAACAACGCGGTCGAAATTCTCGTTCGTGCACTTGATGCGATATTTCGGATCATTGTCATCCGTCGAAAGCAGCCGGACGATTTTGCACCTGCCCGGTCCGGCGGAATAATTGATGCGGTGGGGCGTATAGTTGAGAGTCTGGCCAATTTTGAACTTATGATCTGTCATATGATAATCCCAATCTGAGATGGCCCGCCTCGCCAGAAACGTCCCGGTTTCGGGACAACAGAGGCGTTGTCACCAGCAAGGGCCTAACGATCCAAACGAAAGAGCCGCTTCTTGCGGAGTCTGACCGGGCATCGAAATGCAACGCGGCAAAGCCGGCGCCGCCCGTCGGCTCAGCGACGTCTCAATGAATGATTTTGTCAGTGAGCCCTTCCCGCACAGTCGCACGGCCTCGAAATAAAAGCCATAAGATTCGTCTGGGGATGATCTTTGGAGGCTGGCCGGGCTTAATTCAGATCGCTGAAATTCCGCTCACTCATCACGAGTAGCGGGCTTGTGAATATGGGCTGAACCGCGATCCATTTGAGGTTCCGCTTGTAAATGCAGTCGTTAACGACTACATTACAGCTTCGACGTTGGCCAGACGATGAGGCCGTTTCACCCTAATCGCTAACGGGTGCACGTTCAGACTCTCTCCAAACTTCGATTCAAGGCGAGTTGCCCGGCCCGCTATGTGATGCCGGTCACTCAAGTGCATTTTTTGCAGCGAAAAGGGAATTAGGATGACTAGCGGTACTGTGAAATTCTACAATGACCAAAAGGGTTACGGTTTTATCGCACCGGACGACGGCAGCAAGGATGTGTTCGTGCATGCAACGGCACTTGAACGCGCCGGGATTCGCGGTCTCGTTGAAGGCCAGAAGGTCAGTTTTGAAACTGAGACAGATTCTCGAACCGGCAAAATCGGCGTCAGCACGCTCCAGGTTTAGCTGGACTTAAATGATAGCGGGCTCGAATTTGTGGCCCGCCTCATCTCGAAGCCGCCTCCTGCCCGGGGCGGCTTTTTCATGAACGCCCGGTCGGCGAATGTCTAGATCAACTCAACCTCGTTCAAGTGGACTCACTTGAACGAGGTTGAGTTGATCCATCCCAATAGCTTTAGCGCAATTGTTCCCGCGTCCATCCTCGCCTCCGCGGGGGCATGCTTGGACGCGCGTTGCGCTAAAGCACGCTGTTTGTTTGAGGCGGCGCTTCTTCGGTCCAGACCTGAAAAGCCGTCAAGATGTTCGGGCCGAAAATATGCGTGAGCGGCACGTCGGCCGCGTCTCGGCCATAGGCGATCAGAATGCGGCCGATACGTGGCGCATTGTTGCGAGGATCGAAAGCGTGCCACGCGCCACCGAGATAGACCTCCATCCAGGCGGCAAAATCCATCGGTTCATAGGGTGGCGGCAGGCCGATGTCGCTCACATAGCCGGTGCAATAGCGCGCCGGAATGTTCAGACAACGGCAGAATGCAATGGCAAGATGCGCAAAGTCACGGCATACGCCGAGTCCTTCAGCATAGCCTTCTGCAGCCGTGCGGGTTGCACGAGCATGAGAATAGCCGAAGGTGACGTGATTATGGACGAAGTCACACACGGCCTGGACCCTAGGCCAACCAAGCGGCGCATTGTTAAAGAGCGCCCAGGCCGCATCGGACAGACGGTCCGTCTCGCAATAGCGGCTGGCAAGGAGGAATTGCAGTGTTTCGCTCGGAAGATACTGGACCGGGTGCTGCAGCGCATCGAGCTTCGCCGTGTCGGGCTGACCAGCGTCGCGGATGACGGTATCGGTTCCAAGAGTGAAACGGCCGGGAGGTGCGACCAACCTGTTGCACCAATTGCCGAAACTGTCGCGGTAGCCTTCGACGGGCACGGCTGGGGAAGTCGTCAGATGATCGGGCCGTTCGAGGTCGGAGACGCGCGAGAAGTGGACGTTGAGTATGGAGATGAGCGGCGTCGGCTGGGGAAATTCAAAGCTCAACTCGCACCCAACTTTGATACGCATTTTTCTTCCTATCTTAGGGGTGAGCTGCCCGCCCCCGCATTAAGGAGGGCCGGACCACCTCATGGATCGTCTGCTTGGTCGAGTTGCACACGAGGCCACGCAGCATTTCACCGAGATCAACAGGACGCCGGGGTCGCCGATCATTTCGATCGTGTCGAAGGAAGACCCATCCTATGCACCGCTCAAAAAAGTGTGAACGGCACCAGCTCCAAAAGAAAGTTTCTCACGGCCACGATGTTTTGGCGAGGCCGAATATAAATACATGCATGCGATCGGCCTCGGGAGACACCTGTATTTTGGGCGCGCGCATGGACTCTGAGACGATGGGGGTATGAATGAGCGAACGAGGCGGCGTGGCAGCCGTTGGGGCAGCGCTGCCCCCGGCATCAAAAGCGGTGGACTGCCGGAGCTGTGGGGCATGTTGCTCCTACTCGCGGGAGTGGCCGCGCTTCACGCTGGAAACGGATGCCTATATAGAAAACATTCCAGAACAGTTCGTCAATGAACCAATGTCGGGTATGCGCTGCAACGGCGATCGGTGCTCCGCTCTGATCGGCGAGGTCGGAACTTCGACCTCCTGCGCCGTCTATAATACGCGTCCGAAAGTCTGCCGGGCTTGCGAACCTGGAGACGATGCCTGCCGTATCGCGCGCCGCTACTTTGAAATCGAGGCCGGTTGCTCCTCTTAGGTGGCGTTCTGTTGTGGAGAGGGTGTGAGCAAATGTCTCGCCGCCGGCCTTTCGGTTCTCTCCGCAGCGTGCTATGAATGAACAGCTTCGCGCCTTTTAAACAAGCGATACGATTGCGGCCGCGTAAGTACACCCGGTACTGCTAAATCTAAGTCTGTCGGTCGGCCTCTCCCCTCCTCCGCTGCCTTCAGAACAGGAAAAGACAGACTAGGCTTTCTTGGCGCCGCCGCGAGTGGACCAGCCCGATCATGGACATGGCAACGGCCTTTGGTCTTTGTTCTCGTGCTTATTGAAAGGCCATCCGGATGTCCCCGTTCTCTATAGACGATTTCGTCCAAAATCTGAGCATTTCCAATGTCTCGGGCATTTTCTCGATGCGCGTTTCCAGGATTCGGCCACGGCTGAATGGTCGCAGCGAAGCTCGTGTAATTTGATAGATGAACGCTATCCACGGGCACAAGGTCCGTCGAAGGAGCAAAAAATGGAACATGCAGGCTTCTTTCACCGGGCGGGACCATTCCCCTTGTGGCTTATCGCCGAGAAAATCGGCGCCAAACTGACAGACGAGGATGCTTCCAGTCTCATCGACGATGTTCGTACGTTGCGTGAGGCGGGCCCTCGTCATCTTGTGTTTTTTGAGAACCGCAAATATCTCAGACAACTCACGAATACGAGGGCGCGGGCTTGCATTCTATCGACGGCCCATGAGGGCGAGCTTCCGGATGGCCTGGCGGTACTGAGCACCCCTGCACCATATGCTGCTTTCGCCCGCGCTCTATCTCTCTTTTACCCCGATGCGCTACGCAGCAAGGCGGCGGCTACAGCAGCAGACCAGGGCGGCAAACTCGTTCATCCGACTGCGCAAATTGGCGAAGGAGCAATTATCGAATCCGGCGCGATCGTTGGACAGGAGGCGATCATCGGTCCGGGGACGATCATTGCAGCAGGGGCGGTCGTTGGATTTCGGGTCGTGATGGGGGCCGATTGCTATCTGGGAGCCGGAGCATGCGTCACTCACGCCCTGATCGGCAGAGATGTCATCATTCATTCTGGAGCGCGGATCGGACAGGATGGCTTCGGTTTTGCGATGAGCGGCAAAGGACATCTCAAAATACCGCAGATCGGCACCGTCATCATTGGTGACAATGTTGAAATCGGAGCCAACTCAACCATTGATCGCGGTTCTTTATCCAACACAGTGATCGGCGAAGGCACTAAGATCGATAATCAGGTCCAGATTGCACATAATGTTGTAATCGGCCGTCATTGTATCATCGTAGCGCAGAGCGGCATTGCCGGCTCTTCGGAGCTTGGTGATTTCGTCGTCATGGGGGCGCATTCCGGCATCCTCGGCCACATCAAGGTTGGCAGCGGCGCGCAGATCGCAGGCATGGCCCATGTGAAATCCGATGTCGAACCTGGAGCCAGGATGGGCGGCACACCGGCCCGTCCATTTCACCTCTGGGCACGCGAAGTTGCCGCCGTTAAAAAGCTGAGCCAGCCGCAGAAGCGGCCAACCGAGGGTCGGAACGGGTGAACGCAGTTACGCATTGACACAAGGGCAGCCTGAGCAGCGTGCGCTCAATGGTCCCGTGCCGCGCGGACCTCAGCCTCTTGGCAAGCGTCGCGATGATCTGCTCCGTCGTGAATGTCTTCCGTGCCGTTCCCTCGTCTCCCTCAATCGCATTCAAAATGGCCGGTTTCTCTTAATCAATTTGGTATCAGTTCAGGGAAGCAGTCCACGACCGGATACGGCGGCATCGAGCCATCGAAGAGGCTGCCATCGGCCCGCCGATTTCCCGCCCCGCCATAATTCATTAAACTGGAGATGGACCTATCCCCCCATTCCGGTACACTCTTATATCGCCATCAAAAAAGGGAGAACACCATGATCAAAAGAGGGAAAAGACGGCCGGGAAGGCTGTCCGCCGTAATTCTGGCCGCCGGAATGGTCCTCAGCCTCGCGGCGCCGGCACAGGCTGAATATCCGGATCGGCCGGTTACACTTGTCATTCCTTATGGCGCAGGCGGCGCAACCGATATCTCGGCAAGGACCCTGTCAAAACCGCTGAGCGAAATCTCGCCTCAACCCATCCTCATGGTCAACCGGACCGGGGCAGGCGGCGCCACCGGCTCGGTCTCCGTCAAGAATGCCGAACCGGACGGCTACACCATGCTGGCCGCGCGCGTTGGCTCGCATACGGTCAACCCGGCGATGAAAGCCACCCTGCCCTATACGCTCGACGATTTCCGCTTCGTCGGCGTCTATGAGCTCAACCCGGTGGTCTGCGCGGTTGCGGCTTCGTCGGACATCAAATCGATGGACGATCTAATTGCAAAGGTGAAGGCCAATCCGGGGAAGGTCCGATATAGCTCCTCCGGCGTGGGCTCGCTGCTGCATCTGGCCGGCGCGATGGTGCTGTCGTCCTTCGGCATCGAAAAGCCGCTCGAGGAAGCCGTGCACATCCCGCTGAAAGGCGGCGGCGCGGCGGCAACGGCCGTGCTGTCGGGTACGGCGGATTTCATCTGCACCAACTCCTCGGCGCTTGCAAGCTTCGTCGCCAATAAGCAGCTCCGTCCGATCCTCGCAACGCCGCAGGAAGGCGTAGCGGGATTCGACGCGCCGAGCGCCCGCTCGCTGGGCCATCCCGAGCTCGAGCAGCTCGTCGGCTGGACGGGCATCGCCGGCCCCAAAGGTCTGCCGGATGAGGTCGCGGCAACCTGGCGCGAATGGCTGACCAAGGCGACGAACGACAAAGAGTTCGTCGAACAGATGACGAAGCGCGGGTCCATCATTCGGCTGATGTCGCCGGAGGAATCCCAGGACTTCATCCAGAAGCAGTACGAAACCTTCCGCAAGCTCGTCGATCAGCTCGGCATGCGCATCGAAGGCTGATCTTCCCCTCGGAGCGGTGCCCCGGCACCGCTCCCCGCTTTCCGGGCGAGAGACGAGATGTCCAGACTTTCCAGAGATGTGTGGCTCGGCGCGGGCGTCATTGCGTTCGGTGCATTCCTGCTGCTGGTTCTCATTCCCCTCGGCATAACCTCGCCGACGAATGTCCGTATCGCCGTCCTTTCGCCAACCATCTGGCCGGAGATCATCGCCGTCGCGCTGATGCTCATCGGAAGCATCCTCGTGCTGCGGGCCCTCGTTGCGGGACCGGATGAGGCCGGCGAGAGGAATGGATCGGGTGGCGGATGGCTGCCCTGGGTCCGTATCGCGGCCGCCGCCATTTTGATGGCTGCGCTTTTTCTCTCGCTGCCAGTGCTTGGAATGCCGATCGCATCAGCGATCGCCGTCCTCGCCTATGCCGCATTGGTTCGGGCCGGCCGTCCCCTGGCGACGATCCTCACGGCCATACTGCTTCCGCTGATGATGTACGCTTTCTTCAGCAAGATTGCCGGCGTCCCGATCCCGCAGGGGCAGCTTGTGAGGCTGCCATGAGTTTCCTCGACAACGCCGCCGCAGCCTTCGCGCTCGTCGCGCAATGGGGCAGCCTGCTCTCCCTGGCGACCGGGGTCACGATCGGCGTGATCGCCGGCGCAATTCCCGGCATGTCGGCCACGATGGCGGTTGCCCTTTCGCTTCCGTTCACGTTCAGTCTGCCGCCTATCTTCGGGATCCTGTTTCTGCTCGGCGTCTACAAGGGCGGCATTTTCGGCGGCTCGATCCCGGCGATCCTGATCAAGACCCCCGGCACGCCCGCTTCGAGCGCAACCGTGCTTGACGGCTATCCGATGGCCGAGCAGGGCAAGGCGGGAAAGGCGCTCGACATGGCGCTTTATGCCTCATGCACCGCCGACCTGATATCCAACCTTGCCCTCATTCTGCTGACCGGATGGCTCGCCGCCTTTGCGCTGAGCTTCGGACCGCCGGAATTCTTCACGCTGATCGTTTTTTCTCTGACGATTATCGCAGGCGTTTCCGGCGACAGTCTCATCAAAGGCATTCTGGCCGCCTGTCTCGGCCTTTTGCTCGCAACGGTGGGCCTCGACCTGGTCTATGGCACGAACCGCTTCGTGTTCGGCGAACCGAACCTGATGGGCGGGCTGAATTTCATTGCCGTTCTGATCGGCCTTTTTGCGCTCCCCGAGATTATCGCCTATGCCTGGGCGCCGCGCGAGGAGCATGCCCCCGTCCGCGAAGTCGGAAGCGACCATACGAGTTTCGCCGAATACCGGCGCTGTTTCCGTTCCATCGCCCGAGGCGGACTTATCGGCGTGGTGATGGGGGCCATCCCCGGCATCGGCGCGGCGCCGGCCGCATTCCTCTCCTATAGCGAGGCGCGCCGGAACAGTCCGAACCGCGCGAATTTCGGCAAGGGCGAGCTTGAGGGTGTGGCCGCCTCGGAGGCCGGGAATAACGGCGTTGCCGGCGCGACGCTCATTCCGCTTTTGGCGCTCGGCGTGCCCGGCGACGTCATTACGGCCATCATCATCGGCGCATTCATGATTCACGGCCTTCAGCCAGGGCCGATGATGTTCATCCAGAACGCAAACATCATCTACGCCTTGTTCATGGGATTGATGATCAGCTCGATTCTCCTGCTCGTTTTCGGGTTCGTGGCGATCCGGCTGTTCCGGTTCATCGCCGTGGTACCGAAAGCGCTGCTATTCCCGAGCGTGCTGGTTCTCTGCATCTACGGTGTGTACGCCGTCAACAATTCCGTCTTCGACATCGCGGTCATGTTCGTCATGGGCTGGCTCGGCTATCTGATGTTCCGGCTCGACGTCCCGCCCGCCCCCTTTCTGGTCGCCTTCATTCTGGGACCGCTTTTGGAGGACAATTTCCGCCAGTCGATGCTGATGTCCGGCGGCAGCGCGGATATTCTCGTCCGCAGCCCGATCACCTGGACCTTTTGGGTGTTGACCTTGCTTGCATTGGCAGCGCTTATCCGCCGGGGGCTCATGGACCGGCGGACCAATGCCGCCGCATCGGCCGACATAGAATGACCGGCGTCGTGGAGCTGAGCTGGACGCAGGCGGCGGCGTTGGCCGTCGGCCTGTTCGCGGGCGGGTTCGCCAAAGGCGGGCTCGGCTTCGCCTTCCCGCTCGTCGTGATCCCGATCGCCACCCAATTCGTGCCGCTCGACTTTACCCTTGCGGTGATCTCCGTGCTCATGCCGTTCCTGAACCTCGTCCAATTCGTGAACGGCAGGAAGATGACCGAGACGCTTGTCAGGTTCTGGCCGATGCTGGCCGGACTCGCTGTCGGAGCGCCGCTCGGAGCGCTTTTCTTTTCCATGATCGATCGGCAGGTCCTCGTCCTCACCGTGGGCTTGCTGATCATCCTCCTGGTCTTCTGGACGGCCTTTCGGCCCAATATCCGGATACCGCAAAGGGCGGAGCGGCGTTTTGGCGCTGTGGCGGGGATCGCGGCCGGCATGCTCGGAACGCTGACGACGACGAACGGGCCGGTGTTCATCTCCTATCTCCTGGGGCTTCAGCTCGACAGGGAAACGATGCTTTCGGCGCTCGGCCTATTTTTCTTCATATCGGGCCTGCTGATCGCCGGCTCATTCGTTGCGATCGGTGTGCTGACCGGTCCGCGGGCATTGACCGCTGTCGCATGCGCGGCGCCATGCGTGCTGGGCATGTGGGCGGGGAACAGAGCCGCGCGCCACATCGCTCCCGAACTCTTCCGGAGGCTCATTCTGGCAATGCTGTTTCTGCTGGGCGTGAACATGACGGTTCGCGCCGCCCTGGGCCTGTGATGCGCTAAATGTTTGATCGAGAAGCAATCGACGATAAGATCGCAACGCAGCGCTCGCCCATGGGTTGCACATCGCCGATACGAGACATCAAATGACGTGATGGCGGAGATCAACGAGCTGATCGTGAATATCTGGCGCGGACAGGAAAAGGGCCGCCTCGTCGAATATCGCGTGCCCGCGCGCCCGAACCAGACCGTACTCGATGTCGTCACCGAAGTTCAGCGCAGGTATGAGCCGTCGCTCGCCTATCGGTTTGCCTGCCGCGTCGGTGTCTGCGGCTCCTGCGCCATGACCGTGAACGGGGCGCCGCGCTGGACCTGCCGCACCCATGTCCGGAAGGTCGCCGCCGGCAACCGGCTGACGATCGAGCCCTTGCGCAACATGCCGCGGATCAAGGATCTCGCCTGCGACATGAGCACGTTTTTCGGCAAATGGCAAAAGGCGGGCGGCCGCTTCGAGGGAACGCTGACGCGCAACGATCCTCCGGCGGCAGTCGATCCGGTAAGCGCCGAACGCCGTGCGGCAAATGCCGCTATCGAATGCATCAATTGCGCGGTCTGCTACAGCGCCTGCGATGTCGTCACCGCCAGACCGGACTATCTCGGCCCTGCGGCCTTGAACCGCGCCTGGACTCTTGTGAATGATGTTCGCCACGCGGCGCGGCGCGAAACGTTCGACCGCGCGGCCGCCGACGGCGGCTGCGGCGCCTGTCATACGATGGGAAGCTGTGTGCAGCACTGTCCGGTGGGGATCAGCCCGACCGCCAGCATCGCCGGTCTGAAACGCATGTCACTCCTGCGTTTTCTCGGGAGGGCGCCGGAATGAGCGAGCGCCAACTCTTCGCCCTGCAACGCATTTCCGCGCTCGTCCTCGGACCGCTCGTCATCATCCATCTCGCGCTGATCCTCTATGCCGTGCGCGACGGGCTGACCGCCGCCGAAATTTTCAGCCGGACCAGAGGCAGCCTCATCTGGACGGCGTTCTACAGCGTCTTCGTCATCGCCGCCGCAATCCACGCGCCCATCGGCCTGCGCAATGTCCTGAGCGAATGGACGCCGCTTCCACGCCGCGCCATCGATTGGAGCATGGCGGCGTTCGCGATCCTTCTTGCCGCGCTCGGCCTCCGCGCCGTCATTGCCGTGGTGGGAGGCTGAGATGGTGCGGCACCGCCATCATCGCGCCTATTGGGCCTTCCTCGGCCATAGGCTCTCCGGTATCGCGCTCGCAATTTTCCTGCCTCTGCACTTCCTCACCCTCGGACTGGCGCTGGAAGGCGCTGCAACATTCGATGCCGCGATCAGCTATGCCGATCTTCCGCTCGTCAAACTTGCCGAATGGGGGCTGGTGATCCTGCTCGGCATCCACCTGTTCTTCGGGGTGCGGCTGCTGGTGCTGGAATTCCTCCCCTGGCCGGACCCGGCGTCGGCCCGGACAGGCTGGATATTGCCCGGCGCGGCGGTAGCCTTTCTGATCGGCGTCGTGTTTCTCGTCGGAGCGTTCTGATGCAGATCGAGCGCCACAAGACCGACATTCTGATCCTCGGCTCCGGCGGAGCGGGCCTGTTCGCCGCGCTTCACGCCAAACAGGCGAACCCCGACGCCGATATCACCATCGCGGTGAAGGGGCTGCTCGGCAAATGCGGCTGCACGCGCATGGTCCAGGGCGGCTACAATGTTGCGCTGGCCACGGGCGACGCCGTCGAACGGCATTTCATGGATACGATCGAAGGCGGCAAATGGCTGCCCCGGCAGGATCTCGCCTGGCGGCTCTGCGTAGGCGCCGTCGAGCGCGTGCGTGAGCTGGAAAACGAGGTCGGCTGCTTCTTCGACCGAAATCCGGACGGCAGCCTGCATCAGAAGGCCTTCGCCGGTCAGACCTTCGACCGCACGGTCCATAAGGGCGACCTCACCGGCATCGAAATCATCAACCGGCTGATGGAGCAGGTGCTGGCGCTGGGCGTCAACTGCCTTGAGGAGCATCGCGCCATCGAGCTGGTCCCGGCGAAGGACGGCTCCGCGATTTCCGGCGCGCTGCTGATCGACATGCGGACCGGCCGCTATCGCTTCGTCGAGGCCAAGGCCGTGCTGCTGGCGACCGGCGGCGGGCCGACCATGTATCTCTATCACACGCCGTCCGGCGATAAGAGCTGCGACGGGCTGGCGATGTCGCTTCGCCTGGGCCTGTCCTTGCGCGATATGGAGATGGTGCAGTTCCACCCCACCGGCCTGCTTGGCGGGCCGGATACGCGCATGACGGGAACCGTCTTAGAGGAAGGCCTGCGCGGCACGGGGGGATATCTGCTCAATGGCGAGGGCGAGCGCTTCATGTCGCGCTATGATGAACGCGGCGAACGCGCGACGCGGGACATCGTCAGCCGTGCGATCTATGCCGAGATGCGCGCGGGCCGGACCACGCCGATGGGTGGCGTCTATATCGAGATGGCGCATCTCGGGCCCGAGAAAGTGGCGAAGGCGTTTCCCGGCATGGTGAAGCGCTGCGCCGATTGCGGTTTCGATCTGGCGGGCGGGCGCGTCGAGGTCGTTCCGACGGCGCATTATATGATGGGCGGCGTCGAGTTCGAGCCGGACGGCACGACGGCCCTGCCCGGCCTGTTTGCGGCTGGCGAAGACTGCGGCGGCGTGCATGGCGCGAACCGGCTCGGCGGCAACGGCGTGGCGAATTCGACCGTGTTCGGCGGCATCGCAGGGGATCACATGGCCGCCCATGTGCTTGGTCTGGACCACAGCGCCGATCCGGATGAAAGTGCGATTGATGCCGGCATCGCACGGGCCGAGCGCCCCTTCGCCTTGACGCCCGGCGACCTGCTCGGCGTTCGCGAAACGCTATGGCAGGACATGTGGGACGATGTCGGCGTTTCGCGCGACCGGGCCGGTCTCGAACGCGGAGTGTCGAAGATCGCGGACCGCCGGGCCGAGCTGCTGCAAACCGGCCTCGCCGACGGCGACCGCGCCTTCAATCTCACATGGCATGACTGGCTCAATCTCGACAGCCTGCTCAGCATCAGCGAGGTCATCACCCATGCCGCACTGGCGCGCGAGGATAGCCGGGGCGCGCATTTTCGCGAGGACTTCCCCGAAACTGGCGACCTCAACAGCACCGCCTATACACGCGTTGTCAGCCAGGGCGATGAGCTGAAAGTCGCGATGGCCCCAGTGACATTCGACATCGTCAGCCCCGGAATGTCGCTGGTCGGTGCAGACGGCCAACCGCTCGAACGCAGAACCGCTGCCGAATAGGAGGATGAGATGATCGAAAACCGAACGATCGAAACGGCCGCCTATGAGATCATGAAAAAGGCCGCCATCGACATTCCGGAAGACTACCTCGGCGGCATCAAGGGCATGATCGACCTGGAGAAAGGCGATCTGTCCGCCTTCGTGCTGAAAGCGATGGTCGAGAATTGGGAAGCGGCGACCGAGGACCGCCGTCCGATGTGCGCCGATACGGGCCTGCCGCGCTATTACGTCAAGATGGGCGACAACGCGAAATTCGCGGGCGGCTTCACAGGCTTCGAACGCGCCTTGCGCAGCGCGACCGCGCGCGCGACCCTGGACGTGCCGCTTCGCCCGAACCGCGTCCATCCGCTCTGGCGCACGGAGCACAATAATAATGTCGGCGTCAACGCGCCCGAGATCGAGTGGAGCTTCGAGCCGGACGCCGACTGGATCGACATCACCACGGTCCACAAGGGCGGGCTGTTCGGCACCGACTACCGAATGCTGTTCCCCGGCGACGGCATCGACGGCATCAAGCGCTTCCTCCTCGATACGCTGATCGCATTCGGCAAGCGCGGCCTCGCCTGTCAGCCGGCCATTGTCGGCGTCGGACTTGGCGGATCGAAAGACACCTGCATGCAGCTCGGCAAGCAGGCCGCCTGTCTGCGTGTGGTCGGCGACAAAAATCCCGATCCGAAGATTGCGGAGCTTGAGGCCGAGCTGAAAGAGCTTGGCAACAAGATCGGCATGGGGCCGATGGGCTTCATCGGCTCGTCCATGGTGGTCGATTGCCATATCGAGATCGGCTACACCCATACGGGCGGCATGCCGATGAGCGTGCACACCTTCTGCCTGTCCTCGCGCCGGGCGACGGCGCGCATTCTGGCGGACGGATCGATCGAATACCGCACCGACCCGAAATGGTTCACCCCCTACATGCGAAGGGAGACGATCGAATGGCCGACGAGCGAGCAGCCCTTAAACACGTCCGCTTAAAGGTCCCGGCCACGCCCGAGGACATCGCCGGGCTGGAGCTGAGCACCATCGTCTATCTCGACGGCGTCGTCTACACGGCGCGCGAAGGTGTTTATCAGAAGGTCATCGGCGACGGCGCGCCATTGCCTGAGGGGCTGACCGAGATCAGCAACGCCAATTTCCATTGCTCGCCCGCCGCCGCGCCGAAGCCGGAAGGCGGGTATATTGTCGGGGGCGTCACCGCGACCGCCAGTTTCCGCTTCTCGAAATGGATGGCCCGGTGGCTGGATCTGACCGGCACGAAGATCGTCATCGGCAAGGGCGGCATGTCGCGCGAGGATTATAAGACCGTCCTTGCGCCGCGCGGGGCGATCTATCTGACGACCGTCGGTTATGGGACCGGCGCGCTTCTGGGGCGCGGCGTGAAGCATGTGCGGGCGGTTCACTGGATCGACGAGCTCGGCATCGCTCAGGCCATGTGGCTGTTCGAGGTCGAGAATTTCGGCCCCTTCATCGTCGACAGCGATCTGGCGGGGAACTCGCTTCTGGCCCAGCACGGCGACAGCGTGAACGAAAGGCTGGCGTCGCTCTATGAAGGCCTTAAACCGCCCGCGCTCCATCGCTACGGCGAAACGAACGACCGGAGGGATGAAGTTCTGTGATTGTGATGCGCCGCGTGTCTCCCTCTCCCAATGGGAGAGGGCCGGGGTGAGGGGATTTCATGCCGGATGGTAATCCCCAACCCCTCACCCGGCGCTTCGCGCCGACCTCTCCCTTAGGGAGAGGTAGAAAGCGTCTGTGGTAAAGGCAGGGTTCCAAAGATGGCGGACGAAGCAAAAATTTTGACTGATCTCCTCGCCCTCCGGTTCGGCGAGCAGCCGGTGAGCGATGAAGCGGCAGATGCCTTGGGGACCATTCCGGAGACATGGCTTCAGCTTGCCGCGCGCGGGTCCTGCCGCCATTTTAAACCGGAGCCGGTCGCGCCGGAACTCATCGAGACGCTATGCGCCCTTGCCCTTGCGTCGCCGTCGAAGAGCGATCTGCAACAGCGCGACATCGTCATCGTCGACGATCCTGCCATCCGTTCCCGGATCGATGAGCTGACGACGACCGGCTCCCTGGCGCAGGAATGGATCGGCGGCGCTCCCTCCATGCTGATCTTTTGCGGTAATAATCGCCGCCAGCGGCAGATCCATGAATGGCGGGAAAAGCCGTTCGCCAACGATCATCTGGACGCCTTCTTCAATGCGGCGGTCGATGCAGCCATCGCGCTGAGCGCATTCGCGCTGGCCGCCGAGGCGAAAGGGCTGGGCTGCACGCCGATCAGCGCCATTCGCAATCACGCTGAGGAAATCAGCGAACTGCTCGGGCTGCCGGCCCATGTCTTTCCCGTCGCCGGTCTTGGTCTCGGCTGGCCCGCCTTTCCCGAGCCACGCGTCAGTATGCGCCTTCCGCTTTCGGCGACGGTCCATCGCAACCGATTCAACGAGGACGGCATCAAAGAGGCAATCGACGGTTACGACCGCCGCCGAGCCGCCGCGCAGCCGATGACCAGACAGCGCGCGGAGGATCGTTTCGGAACCGCCGAGTTTTACGGCTGGTCCGAGGACAAGGCGCGGCAATATGCCGGGCCCGAGCGTGCGGACTGGGGCGCATATGTGCGCAAACGTGGTTTCCGGCTGGACTGAAAAAAGACCGAGGGAGGACGGGGCCTATGGGAGAGCTGACAGGCGGGAATACCCCGCCCGCATGGCCATGGGAGGACATGGACAGCGGCGTCATCAGGCACACCATCGCGCCGCAGGATCTCGGCAGCGCGGCGATTGCCCCGTCCGGCGCGTTCGAAGCCGGTTCCTATGCGTCCTTCACGCTGACCTACACGGCGGGCGTCTATGGCATCGACGATTCCGGCGCGCTGCGCATCTGCTTCCGCTTCGCCTCGGATCAGAGCAACCCGCAATTCTCCGACCCGAAAGCGCCGAACTATACGACTGTGGAAGCCTCGAACGGCGCCGTGCTCGACTATCGTTTCGATCCGAAGGCGAATGTCCGCCCCTGGGACCGCACGCTCTACATCAAGGTCGTCAAAGGCTATCTCAGCGAAGGCGACCGGATCGTCGTCCGCTTCGGCGTCACCGATGCGGGATCGCCGGGAATGCGGCTTCAGACCTTCTGCGAAGACACGTTCGAATTTCGCGTCCTCGCCGATCCCATTGCCACCTTCAATTTCCAGCCCCTCCCCGATCAGCCGAAAATCGCCATCGTGCCAGGCGTGCCGGCCCGTTTCGTCGCCGTGCTGCCGACGCTTCGCCGTGTCGGCGAGACATTTTCGCTGAGGCTGAAAGGTGAGGACCGCTGGGGCAATCCGTCCGACCGCTGCGATCAGACCTTCACTCTGCGCGCAAGCGGGCCGATTGCAGGGCTTCCGGAAACGGTCACGCTGAGCCCCGGTCAGCGCGCCTTCTCGATCGATGGCCTGTCCGCCGGCGCCGCTGGCGATTGCGCCATCGACCTGATCGACGCAGACGGTCAGGTCGCGGCCAGCACCAACCCGCTGCGCATCGCGGAAGAAACACCCTTCCGCCATTACTGGGGCGATCTGCACGGCCAGTCGGAGGAAACGATCGGCACCGGGAGCGCCCGTCACTATTTCGCCTTCGCGCGGGACCTCGCCTTCGTCGACGCCTGCGGCCACCAGGGGAATGATTTTCAGATTACACAAGCGTTCTGGGACGAACTGAATCGCCTGACGGCTGAATTCGATGCGCCGGGCCGTTTCGTCGCCTTGCCCGGATATGAATGGTCCGGCAACACCGCGCTCGGCGGCGACCGCAACGTCTTTTTCCCAAACGAAGGCCGCACGATCCGCCGTTCATCCCACGCGCTGATCGAGGACCGATCCGACATCGAAACGGATTGCGTGACGGCGGCCAAGCTTTTCGAGGCCTTCGCAGCGAATGAGGAATGGGACGTCGTCTGCTTTGCGCATTGCGGCGGACGCTACGCGGAT
>Ga0315553_10001379_pt1 | contig 20267 bp, 10 predicted proteins | sample SalMarSW160140MG_FD_203099 | JGI IMG/M metagenome (GOLD analysis project Ga0315553, IMG submission 203099) | Salt marsh sediment microbial communities from the Plum Island Ecosystem LTER, Massachusetts, United States - Salt Marsh Sediment SW1601-40 ... | reverse complement strand
GGCCGTTCGCGTCGCACGGTGGGGAGCACGAGCGCGGCACCCGGGTCGGACGCGGCGACGCGGGCGAGCCGGGCTCGCGTCGACTCCCGCACCGCCACCTGATCGCACCAGGTCACCCACACCTCATCGGGTCCGGTCGCCTGGAGGTCCCCGGCCGGGATGAGGACCGCGTCGAGCATGCCGGTCGGCTCCTCCTGGATGTGGAGCCCGATGTCGAGCCCCGACGGCTCCAGGAGACGGCGGAAGCGTGGCAGGGTGCCGGGCGCCACGACGATGGCGACGTGATCGACCAGCGGCCGGTACATCTCGATCAGACGGACGATCATCGGCACGCCCGCCACGGGGACCAGCGCCTTCGGGAGCGTGTGGCCCAGACGGGAGCCGCGACCGGCCGCCGGAATCACCAGGGCGCGCATGTCTAGGGCTCCGTCACCAGGTGCCCGACGACCTCGGCGAGCGTCGCGAAGCGCCCGATGAAGCGCGGGTCGGGGTGCCCGATCCCCGTCCGTACCGACAGGGCCCAAGCGCCGGACCCGAGCGCCGCGTCGAGACCGCTGGCGCTGTCCTCCACGACGACGGCCCGATCGGGTGACACGCCGAGCATGCGCATGGCCTCGAGGTAGCAGTCGGGAGCCGGTTTCCCCCGGTTCACGTCCTCGGCGGTCACCACGGCATCCAGGTAGGGGCGGATCCCGCTTCGGTCCAGCACCAGCTCCGTGGCGCGCCGGGAGGCGCCGGTGGCCAGGGCGAGTGACGTCCGGGCCGCGAGCGAGCGTACGGCCGGCAGGGTGTCGTCGAACACGATGGGCTCCGACGCGATCAGCTCGAGGGCGGTCGCCTGCTTGAATCGGACCCACTCCTCCAGGTCGCCCGCCCGCGGAGAGAGCGAGGCCGTGTGCTCGCGAACGACGTCGAGCGTCCGACGACCGGCGAGCGTCTCGTACGGCGGGGCGTCGATGCCGAGGTGGCTCCACAGGATGTCGTACGCTCGACGGTGACAGGGCGACGTGTCGACGAGCACGCCATCCATGTCGAGGATCACGAGATCGTAGCGCGGACTCACGCCAGCGGGTCCGGGGCGGACGCGGCGGGGAGGGACCCGGGACCAGCGGCGCCGTGGGCGTCGGCTCTCCTCCGACTCCGCCCCCCGAGCCTCGATCCCAGGATGATCCACAGCGAGCGCAGGCCGTCCGACACCCCCGTCCGCCGAACGAGTCGGGGCGAGATCGGGAAGAACCGGACGGGGGTCTCGAAGATCTCTCCACCGGCGCGCAGCACCCGCGACAGCAGCCGCTGGTTGAGACACGGGTCGTCGAGGTCGACGCCCGCCTCGCGGAGCTGCTCGGCACGCACCGCGCGCACTCCGGAGAGCGTGTCCGACACGTAGCGCCCGTACAGGAGGAGGTAGGACACGCTGAGGAGGTGGCTTCCGAGGTAGCTGACCGCGCCAAGCAACGGGGTGTGGCGGTAGCGGAGCCGATAGGACTCGTGGATCTCGTGGACGAACAGCCGCCGGCTGCCCCACACGGCATCGAGCCGCCCCCAGGTGAGGTGCGACACGATGTTCACGATGTCCTCGCCGCGGTACATGCCCGACGAGTCGAACAGCACGAAGTAGTCGACCCGATCGTCCTCGCACGCCTCGAGCGTCACGCCGTCGGACGGCCGATCCGGCGAGTGGACGTTGACGGCCCGGAACGGCAGCCGGCCGCTGAACGAGACGTCGATGGGCTCGGGACAGGAGTAGTAGAGGGTGCAGTCGACCGGAACGTCGGCGATCCCGCCGCGCAGCGCTTCCACCATGGTTTGGGCGATCTTGTTGGCCGAGCGCGTCTCGAGCAGCAGCACCGCCACCGCCGGACGCCTCCTCCGCTCGAGCCGCGACTCCACGAACGGGATCAGGATCCGGGCTGCGTTGTGACGGCCCGTCACCCCGTCCTCGTAGTTGCCGATACGCGCCAGACGAGGATCCTCGAGACGCTCGACCGGCCCCAGGGGAAGATAGGGGCGCTCTCCGTCCGCCTCGGTCGGGTCGTGGATCACGTAGTGGGTGATCAGAAAGGGCGTCGGGATCGCGTGTCGATCCTTTTCCTGGAGATAGAACACGGCCCGCTCGATGAGGTCCACGGCGGTGCTCTCGAAGATCTCGGCGTCCTCCTCGATGTTCGTGATCAGCAGCTTCAGGGCGGTCTCGTTGCCGGCGATGGCGGGTCCGACACCGGTCGTCAGATAGGAGGGGTACAGACTCGAGTGCTGGGTCCCCGGAGCGAACACGATGAGGTCGGCCTCGCGGAGGCTGGCCAGCGCCGCCGGGTTGGGACGCATGGGACTCTCGAGCTCGCGCAGACGGGAGACCATCTCATCCGCGGGAAGGCCGGCGAGATCCGACGAGCGCTGGGGGCCGAGGGGCCGGTCGACGAGGAAGATCTCGCGGATGCGGCTCGGCCGCGCCGCGTCCACGATCTCCTCCTCGGTCGCCAGCAGCCCGCCGCCCTCCGTGACGCCCACGAGCCACGCGTTCCGTCCATCCGTCACGTTCTCGATCAGGTGGTCGGGAAGACCGAGGAGCCTCGTGTAGGCGCGCACCGCCCGGTTGAACGAGCGCTCCTCGTCGAGGTAGAGACCCGCGAACACGAGGTTGCCCAGGCTGCAGTCCCGGTAGGACGGCTCGCGTCCCGACGCTTCTACCTCCCCGAGCAGACGCGCCGCCGCGCGGCCCAGGGTGTCGCGCACCAGGGGAGCGAGCCCGCACAGACGCTCGAGGTCGACGTCCGATGGAGGAGCCACTCCAGCGGCGGGTCGCTCCCCCCCCGCCCCCGCGTCGACCGCGATCCGATCCAGCGCCGCGCGGGCCGCGTCTCCGGGGCAGTCGACCGGAAACCGGTACGCGAGCAGCTCGAGCAGCTCGGCGGAAGCGGTACCCAGCTCGCCTGCCAGCCACCCAGCGTTCTTCCGGTAGTCGGAGGGGCCGAGGCTGTCGCCGAGAAACCGTCGGATCTCGCCCGTCGACTTCCCGTCGTCGTAGCCGTTGACCAGCAGGGTGAGGTGGACGTGCGGGTGCCGGACAAGCTCCCGGGACAGGAGACGGGAGCCCCGTCCCCCGGTGAACAGCACGACCCGGACTTCGCCCCGGTCCGGCGCGCGCGCCCCCCGCGGCGCGCCCGACGGGGCCGCCTCAGACCGCATGGGAGGGAGTCCGGGCAGTGAGCGGTGCGGCCGCCGGTCGGGGGGAGAACGCCCCCGCGTGCGCCTCGACGATCGTCTCCCGGTAACGCCACAGGAGCACGCCGGCCAGCACGAGCGGTGCGCTCTTGACGAGGCTCGCCGTGAGATCGACGAGTGGCGAGCGGCCGGGACCGAGGAGCCGTTCGAGGGCGAGGATCGCGATCAGGTTCTGGATCGCCGCGAGCCCGAACGCCAGCGAGGCGAGGACGCGACCCCGGGCGGGGATGCGGCGCCAGATCGCCGCGAGAAACGCGAACAGGAGAAACAGCAGTGCCAGATAGTGCTCCCACACGATGGGGGCCGCCAGCAACCCGAACACGACCGCCGCGAGGAATCCGAGGTGCAGGCGGGCCGCCTCGGGCAGCCCACGACGGCGGGCCAGGAGCAGCGGGGCCGCACACGCGGCAAGCGCGAGGACCCGGATCCCCCATGTGATGGCCCCGCCCCATACCGTCCTGCCCGGCGCGCCCGCGAGCGCCTCGAGATACTGGACCGGTGCGGTCACGGCGCTGTTGTACATCCATGGGGACGCCTCGCCGACTCCTCCGAGCACGCGCGCGAGGAACTGCTGGTGCAAGGGCCAGCCCAGCCACCACACGGACACGGCGGCGGTCACGCCGCCGACGAGGGCCGCCACGCCAGCGAACCGGAGACCCGACACGAACATCAGGAACGCCACGATGGGCAGGAGGCCGGGCTTGATCAGCACGGCGAGCGTGAGCAGGAGGCTCGACGCCACGAAGCGACGCCGTGTGTGCGCCACCCAGCCGATCGCGAGGAGGAGGAAGACGGTGGGTGTCGTCTGGCCCCCCACGCGGAACACGGTCCAGAAGGGCTGATACGCGAGGGCGAGGGCGACGAACAGGGCCGCGTAACGCCAGCCGGCGTCGGGCGGAGCCCGGAATCCGCGCAGGTGGAGGAACAGGATGCCGAGACCCGCGAACAGGGCGAGGACGTTCTCGATCTTGAACACGACCATCGCCTCGCCGGGGTCGAACGCCGTGAGCCACGCGTACAGGGGGGCCGATAGCGGCGCGCCCCAGAATCGCATGTTCCCCTGAGGAGCTTCGCCGGCGATGAGTGTGGAGGGGTCGCCGTAGATGTGGTCGATCTCGCCGGCGGCGACCCTTCGCCCGGTGTCGAAGAAGTTCGCGAAATCCCAGCCCGATCCGGCGGGTACCGCGACCCCGACCGCCGAGCCGATGAGCAGCGCGACGAGGCCGGCGATCGCGATCCTCCGATGCCGCGTCTCGGATCGACGACCGTCCACGCCGGGGTAGGGGCCCCGCCCCGCTTCGTCCCCGGTCGTATCGAGCAGGCCACCGATGGCGGTACTCCCCATTCGCGTTCTCCCCCCGCTGATCCCGAGCCTCTCCCGCTGCAAGAGGCAGGCTAGAAGCCGTTGAAGAAGTATGGTGGGTCGCGCGCAGGGGTCTCGCGCGGTTCAGCCAAGGAACGACGGGGCACCCGTCGAAGACGGGTCCGGCGTAGCAGCGCTACGCCGAGGAGGACAGACGACGGATCAACCGCGCGACCCCCCTGCGCCGATCGACAGGGTTGACGCGGTCATCGGGCACGGCGGCTCCGGTCGGCACGGCCCCATCTCCATCGTTGCGGCTCCTCGGAGTAGCTACGGCTACGCCATCGTCGCCCCGCCTTGGATCCGGGGCCGTGGCGACCGGAACGGGACCCGCCCTACTTCTCCAACAGGCTTCCAGGCCCGGGGCGGGGGAAGGAGCCCCCCGAAGCGGTGAATCGGCCGTCGTGTCGTCCGCGGGGGCGGTCCGCTGTGGCAATGACGCCACAGCCCGTGCCTCTTCCTCGGCCGGAGCGGTCGTGCGACGTCGTTTCGAATCCTCTATTCTCTCCGTGGCCGTCTCCGGACCCGGGGCCCGGGTTCGGATCCCGCAACCGACAGCCCCACGGTGCCATGAGACGCTCGACCTCCCTCATCGCGACCGCGCTGCTCGCGGCGCTCGCCGGTCCGTCCGTCCTCCCCGCCCAGCAGGCGGCCGGGGGGGCGATCGTGCTCGACTCCACCATCCTGGCCGCCTACCGCTGGCGGAACATCGGTCCCGATCGCGGGGGCCGCTCGATCGCGGTCACCGGCGTGCGGGGACGACCGGAGGAGGCGTACTTCGGGGCGGTCGGCGGTGGACTGTGGAAGACGACGGATGCCGGCGAGAGCTGGGCGCCGGTCACCGACTTCCAGATCACGGCGGCGTCCGTGGGAGCGGTGGCGGTGAGCGAGACCGATCAGGACCTCGTGTTCATCGGGACGGGGGAGAGCTGCATCCGCGGGAACATCATGCCGGGCGACGGCGTGTACCGGAGCCGCGACGGCGGCGACACGTGGGAGCATGTGGGGTTCCGCGACTCGCACGCGATCTCGAAGATCCGCATCCACCCGACGAACCCGAACATCGTGTTCGTCGCCTCGTTCGGGAAATACGGCGGTCCCAGCGAGGAGCGCGGCGTGTTCAAGTCCGCCGATGGCGGCGACACGTGGCGCAAGGTGCTGTACCGCGATGACCGGACCGGCGCGATCGACATCTCCATCGACCGCAACGATCCGGACGTGATCTACGCGGCCCTGTGGGAGGCGTATCGCAAGGAGTACAAGGCGTCGAGCGGAGGGCCCGGCAGCGGGCTGTTCAAGTCGACCGATGGCGGCGAGACGTGGACGGAGATCACGCGCAACCCGGGGCTGCCGCCAGAGGGGCCGGTGGGCCGCATCGGGGTCTCCGTGTCGCGCGCCAACTCGAACCGGGTGTACGCCCTGGTCGAGAACGACGAGGGCGGGCTGTTCTCCAGCGACGACGCCGGCGCGACCTGGACGCGCGTCAACGACGACCGCTCCATCCGCCAGCGCGCGTTCTACTACACGCACGTGTTCGCCGACCCGCACGACGAAGACGTGGTCTACGTCGAGAACACGTCGCTGTTTCGCTCCGAGGACGGCGGCGAGACGCTCGACAACATCAACAACGGCACGCACGGCGATTTCCACGCGCTGTGGCTCGATCCGGACGACGCGACCCATCTGGTCGTCGGCAACGACGGCGGCGGAGCCGTGTCCACCGATACGGGTGCGAGCTGGACGCGGGAGGACTATCCCACGGCCCAGTTCTACCACGTGATCACGACCGCCCGCATCCCCTACGACGTGTGCGGCTCCCAGCAGGACAACAGCACCCTATGCACTCCGTCCGAGTGGAACCGGGGTGCCTTCGAGCGCGCGTCCGCGAGGGGCGGCGGAGACCAGGAAGGGGACGACGAGGAGGCGGACGACGGCGCGGATGGATTCCGGGACCTCACCGCCGGGTCCACCGACCGCTCGTACGTGGCGGGTGGTGGCGAGCCGGGGTACATCGCGCCGGATCCCCGGAACCCGGACCTGTTCTACTCCGGCACCAACAACGGCCGCTACGTGGACAGGTACGACCGGCGGCTGGGCACGTCGCGCGAGGTCGACCCGTATCCGTGGTTCTATTCGGGCGAGCCCTCCGAGGACATTCGGGAGCGGTGGCAGTGGACGTTCCCCATCATCTTCTCGAAGGTCGATCCCACCCGGTTGTACGTGTCGTCGCAGCGTCTGTGGATGACCACCGACGGGGGCGAGAACTGGACCGCGTTGAGCGACGACCTGACCCGGCACGACCCCATGACGCTGGGCCCGTCGGGCGGTCCGATCACGCACGACATGAACGGGCCGGAAGTGTACGCGACCCTGTTCTCGGTCGCGCCCGGGAAGACGGACGTCGACGTCATCTGGGTCGGCTCCGACGACGGGCTCGTGCACGTGACGCGCGACGGGGGCGCCACGTGGACCGACATCACGCCGCCCGACATGCCCGAGTTCGGACGCGTGAGCCAGATCGACGCCTCCGCGTTCGGTGCGGGGACGGCGTATGTGTCGGTGCGCCGTCCGCTCCTGAACGACCTGTCTCCCTACATCTGGAAGACACGCGACTTCGGGGCCACGTGGACCAAGATCGTGCACGGCATCCGGGACGACGCGTACGTGCACGCAGTGCGCGAGGACCCCACCCGTCAGGGGCTCCTTTACGCCGCCACGCAGCACGGCGTGTACATCTCCTTCGATGACGGGGCGCGTTGGCAGGAGCTGAAAACAGGGCTGCCCGATGTCCCGGTGGCCGACCTCGTCGTGGAGGACGACGCGCTGGTGATCGGCACGCACGGACGGAGCTTCTGGATCCTCGACGACATCGGGCCCCTCCGTCAGATGAACGCCGATCTGGCTGCCACCGAGGCGAGGATGTTCACCCCGGCGACCGGGATCCGCTCGGGCAGGGACGTCACGATCAGCTGGTGGCTCGCGAAGAAGCCGGACTTCGCCCGGCTCGAGATCCTGGATGATGCGGGCGAGGTGGTGCGCACGTTCGTGGCGGACACCGCCACCGCCGATTCGACCGCGGAGCGCGGACCGGCTTCGCGATTCCGCCGCGGGCCCGACGTGCCGCTCGAGGCGGGGCTCAGCCACCTGACCTGGGACCTGCGCGGCGATCCGTTCACCGCGTTCCCCGGAATGATCCTTTGGGGCGTGCGGAGGCGTGCGCCCGCACTGCCGCCCGGGGAGTACACGGCGCGGCTCACGGCAGACGACCAGGTGGTGACCGCCCCGGTGCGCATCGAGCGCAATCCGTGGATCGAGGGCGTGACCGACGCGGACCTCGAGGCCCAGTACGCGTTCTCGCACGCGGTGTGGGAGAAGGTGAACGAGGCGAACGAGGCGGTGATCGAGATCCGCCGGGTCAAGGCGCAGGTGGAGGACCGGCTGGAGGAGTCCGACGACGAGGCGCTCGCCGCAGCGGCGGCGACGCTCGACGAGAACGCGTCCGAGGTCGAGGCGGACATCTACCAGGTCAGGAACCGGAGCGGGCAGGATCCGCTCAACTTCCCGATCCGCGTGAACAACCGGTTGGCGAACCTGATGTCGATGGCGGAGCAGGGCGACGGTCGGCCGGGAAACCACATGCCGGAGATCTTCGGGATCCTGACCGAGGAGCTGAAAGGCTACACGGATCGACTCCAGAAGGTGTGGGCGACCGACCTGGCCGCCCTCAACCGCGAGCTCGAACGGCTGGGGCTCGACCCCATCGGTCCGCAGTGCGAGCCGGGGAAGGAGTGTGCGATCGCGTGAGGATCCACCTCGCGGCGGTGGTCTTCCTGGCCTCCGCCTCGGCCGCCGCCGCGCAGTCGAGCGCGCCTGTCGGCCCCGCCGACCGACTCGCCGGCCCCGTGTTCCGGGACGGGCAGGCGCAGGTCGTGGAGGCGTTCCGGGACTCCACGCGCTGGATCCGCGAGGAGCTGTGGGTCGAGGCCGGGTTCGACTCCGACGGGGACGGCGCACCGGACCGGATGCACGTGGCGGTCGTGCGCCCCCTCCAGACGGAGAGCGAGGGACTCGGCGTTCCGGTCATCTACGAGACGAGCCCCTACTACTCGGGCGTGTCGGGCCCGCGGCAGTTCCTGTGGGACGTGCACCAGGAGCTCGGCGCCCCTCCCCCGCCCCGCCGACACCAGCCGCCGGTCGAGACCCGGGTGCAGCCGGGGATCTCCGACTCGCACGTCGCCACCTGGGTGCCGCGCGGGTTCGCGGTCGTACACTCGGAGTCCCCCGGCACCGGGCGCTCGCAGGGCTGCCCCACGGTCGGCGGCCCCAACGAGTCGCTGGCGCCGAAGGCGGTGATCGACTGGCTGAACGGCCGCGCACCGGGCTACACGGCGCCGGTGGGGGGCGACCCCGTCGTCGCGAGCTGGTCGACGGGAAAGGTCGGGATGATCGGAACATCCTACAACGGCACGCTCCCCATCGCGGCGGCGACGACCGGCGTCGAGGGGCTCGAGGCGATCGTCCCGATCGCCCCCAACACCTCCTACTACCACTACTACCGATCGAACGGCCTCGTGCGGCACCCGGGCGGCTGGCTCGGCGAGGACATCGACTTCCTGTACGACTTCATCGACAGCGGCGACCCGGCGAAGCGGGACTACTGCGACGCCACGATCCGGGATGGGGAGATGTCCGCGGGCCGTGACCGCCGCACGGGCGACTACAACGACTTCTGGGCGGGACGGGACTATCTGAACGCGATCGACGGGGTCAAGGCGGCCACGCTCATGTCGCACGCCTTCAACGACTGGAACGTGGTGCCCGAGCACAGCGTCCGCATCTACCGGGCGCTCGAGGCGCGCGGCGTGCCCGTACAGGCGTACTACCACCAGGGCGGACACGGTGGGGGACCGCCGCTCGAGCTCGTCAACCGCTGGTTCACCCGCTGGCTGTACGGGGTCCGGAACGGGGTCGAGACAGACCCGCGCGCGTGGATCGTCCGCGAGGGCGCCGACCGTGCCGACCCCACGCCGTACGCCGACTATCCCAATCCAGATGCGGCGGATGTGCTCCTGTACCCGATCGCGGGCGGCGCGAAGGTGGGAGGTCTGACGATCGAGGCGAAACCGGGGCAGGGCAGCGAGACCCTGGTGGACGATGTCTCGTTCCCGGGACGCGCCCTGGCGCTCGCCGCCGAGAGCGATCACCGCCTCCTGTACGCGACGCCGCCGCTGACCACGGACGTCCACCTGTCGGGCACGTCCCGGGTCTCGATCCGGCTGGCCTCGAGCGCGCCGGCGGCGAACCTGTCGGTGTGGCTCGTGGCGCTGCCGTGGGACGACGAGGCGGGGCCCGCGGGCGGCGTGATCACGCGCGGGTGGGCGGACCCGCAGAACCACGACTCGCTCGAGCACGGCGAGCCGCTCGAGCCGGGGCGGTTCTACGATGTACGGTTCGATCTCGAGCCCGACGACCAGATCATCCCGGCCGGGCGACGGATCGGGCTCATGATCTTCTCCAGCGACCGGGACTTCACGCTGTGGCCGGCGCCGGGGACGGAGCTCACCGTGGACCTGGCGGGGACATGGATCGAGCTGCCGGTGGTGGGCGGGGCGGCCTCGTTTTCGCGAGCGGTGGGGAACGCCGGGAGCTGAGCGGCCGGCCCCGGGCTGCCCGAGCCTCGTGTCCGTCGCGGTCGTCCTTGACGCCGAACGAGGCCCTGCGTATACAGGTAGTATGTCTACCGTAGACGATCCACCGGAACGGCTGGAGTTCCTCCAGGGCACCCTCGAGGTGCTCGTCCTGCGCAGCCTCGCCGGTGAGCCGAACCACGCCTACGGCATCTCGCAATTCCTCGAGCGACAGTCGAATCGCGCCTTCGCCGTCGACAACGGCTCGCTGTATCCCGCCCTGCAGCGCCTGCTGCAACGCGGCTGGATCACCGCGGAGTGGGGGAAGACGCCAAATGGCCGCCGCGCCCGCTACTACACGCTGACGCGGGCCGGCCGCGAGCAACTCGCCGAGGCGACGTCGCGCTGGGAGCGCTTCGTGGAGGCGATGGGGCTCATCCTCGTCCCCGAGGGCTGACGCATGCCGCCGGGCCTGAGGGTCTGGTGGTCGAGGGTCCGCGGACTCCTGGGTCGCCGCGCCCTGGAGCGGGACGTGGCGGACGAGGTGCGCTCGCACCTCGAGATGCTGATCGAGGACCACGTCGCCGAGGGGATGACTCCGGCGGAGGCCCGCACGCGGGCGAGACGCGAGTTCGGCAACCAATTGGCGACTCGGGACCGCGCCCTCGACAGCTGGCGCTTTGCGCGCCTCGAATCCCTGGTGCGCGACCTGCGCCACGGGCTGCGGGGGATTCGCCGGGCGCCCGCCTTCTCGGCGGTCATCCTCCTCACGCTCGCGCTCGGCATCGGCGCGACCACGGCGATCTTCAGCGTGGTCTATACGGTGCTGCTCCGACCGCTCCCGTATCCGGAGCCCGACCGGCTCGTGTGGATCGGCGAATCGGCCGGGACCGCGGATGGGATCAGCGTCACGTGGGGCAACCTGCTCGCATGGGAGGCGCAGAGCGGCTCGTTCGAGATGATGGCGGCGTACGCGCGCGGGGCGAACCGGACCCTCACGGGAGAAGGGGAGCCGAGGGTCACGAGCGGCTGGGTCGTGTCGCACGACTTCTTCCCGCTCACCGGCTGGAGGGCCGCTGCCGGACGCCTGTTCACCGAGGCGGACGATCGGAGCGGCGCACCGCCGACGATCGTGCTGACGCACTCGTTCTGGCAGTCGGCGCTGGGCGGAGCCGACGCCGTGGGCCGGCTGCTCACGCTCGACGGATCGGCCTACGAGGTGATCGGCGTGCTCGAACCGGGCGTCGAGTTCCTCGATCCGCAGGTGGACTTCTACCTGCCCACCGGCCTGTTCTTCTCCGGCGCCGCGGACCGCACCCGTCATGGCTCGATCCGGGTCGTGGCGCGGCTGGCCGAGGGCCGGAGCGTGGAGGAGGCGAAGGCCGATCTGGATGGAATCCTCGCGCGTCTCGCGCGGGCCGACCCCGGTCCGGAGGACGATCACCGGGCCTACGTGTTGCCGCTGTCCACCGTCGTCCGCGGCGATCTCGGATCGACCCTGTGGCTGCTCATGGGCGCCGTCGGCCTGGTCCTCGTGCTCGCGTGTGCGAACGTCGCCTCCCTGCTGCTCGGGCGGAGCGTGGTCCGTCGGCGCGAGATGGCGATCCGCAGCGCGATCGGGGCGGGCCGCGGACGGCTCGTCGGACAGCTTCTGACGGAGACGCTCGCTCTCGCCGGGCTGGGCGGGATCGTCGGGGTGGGGCTCGCGCACCTCGGGCTGGCCTGGCTCGTCGCCCGGGGCCCGTGGGGCGTCGCTCGGCTGGCGGATGTGGCGATGGACATGCCGCTGCTCCTGTTCGCCGCGGGGCTCACGGTGCTCGTCGGGCTGATCTCGGGCACCGCCCCCGTGCTGACCCGGCGCGCCGATGTGGTCGCCGCGCTCAAGGAGGGCTCGCCATCGGCGGGGGCGGGCCGGGCCGGGCAGCGCCTCCGGGGCACCCTCGTCGTCGGCGAGGTCGCGATCACGGTCGTCCTCGTGTTCGCGTCGACCCTGCTCGTGCGCAGCCTCGTCACCGCCCGGAGCGCGGGACCGGGATTCGATGTCGGGCGGCTCCTGGCGCTCGAGCTCCGGCTGCCCGCGGGGACGTACCCGAGCGCCGATTCGCGACGCCAGTTCTACGAGACGCTCGTGTCGCGTCTCGAATCGCACACCTGGGTGGAGTCCGCCTCGGCCGTGGGATGCCCGCCGACCTGGGGCGACTGCGGCGATTGGTGGTACTCCATCGTCGGCCGGCCACCGCCCGCCCGGTCGGAAGTCCCGGTCGGGCTGTTCGATGTCGCACAGCCCGGTGCGTTCGCCGTACTCGGCGTGCCTCTGCGCGCCGGTCGCGAGTTCGGTCCGCGGGACCGCGCCGGGCCGCCCGTCGCGATCGTGAACGAGACACTCGCGTCTCGCTGGTGGCCATCTCCGGCCGATGCGATCGGGGCGTCGATCAAGATCGGGGGGCCATACCAGGACGGGAGCGTGGTGGAGATCGTGGGTGTGGTCGCCGATGCGAGCCAGACATCGCCCGACGTGCCCGCGCGGCCCGAGTACTGGCTGCCGTTCGCGTCGGATCCGCACGGCCGCATGACCGTGCTCGTCCGGACACAGGGCGAACCGGGAGCGGCGATCCCCGCGGTGCGCCGCCTCGTCTCGGATCTGGATCCCACCCTGCCGGTCTGGTCACTGCGGTCGTTCGATGATGTCGTGGCTGGGACCCTCGCGACGCGACGCTTCAGCACCTGGCTCCTGACCCTGTTCGCCGTCCTGGCCCTCATCCTCGCCGCCGTGGGCGTGTACGGCGTGTTGCAGCAGTGGGTGAGCGCCCGGCGGTCGGAGATCGCCATCCGCATGGCGCTGGGCGCCGGGCGAAGCTCGATATTCGGATGGGTCGGGCTGCACGCGTGCACCCTTGTCGGCGTCGGTCTCGGCCTGGGCCTCGCCCTCGCGCTGGGGGCGTCGCGCTGGCTGGGCGCGGTGGTATTCGGCGTGTCCCCCAGGGACCCGATCACCCTCGCGCTGGTCGTGCTGGGAGTGATCCTGCTCGCTGCCGGTGCGGCGGGGCTCCCGCTCACGCGGGCGATCGGCGTGGACGCGGGCCGCGAGCTGAGGCGCACGTGACCGGGGGAGCCGTACGACGTACTAGGGGCCCCGGGGATCGGCCCCGGAGCCCCGCGGGGACATCGTGCGAGCTGCCTAGCGCCGTCCCTCCTCTCCCTGCTCGTCCGCGGCCACCGGGGTCTCCCGCCCGGCGTCGAGGTCGTTCCAGTTGAGGATGGCGTTGAAGCCCAGGAAGAAGGTGCCCTGGGTCTGCCAGCGCCAGAACGGGCGGATCGCGAACATCACGACGTGCCCGTCGCCGAGCGGCGCGTCGACCACCTGCGCCTTGCCGGTCAGCTCGTCGGCGCCGTCCAGCGTGCCGGAGAGCAGGATCTGACTCGCATCGGAGGGAAAGCTCAGCACGACGCGCGGCCCGTCCTCATCACCGGCGCGGTCGCCCCCGAACCCGCCGCCGCCGCCACGTCCGCCGCGCGGGGGACCGCCCTCGTCCTCGTCGCCCTCGTCCCCGCCCCGGCCGCGCCGCCCCGCCGGGCGCTCCTCCTCCTCGTAGGGGGAGATCTCGGGCTTGTTGGCCATCGGGGTCGTGTTCTGCCACGACCCACCACGTCGGAAGAACCCGCCGAATCCGCCGCCACCGCCCGCGGACAGCACCACGTCGCCCTTGTAGAACACCGGTAGCTGGTCGCCGGCATAGCCGTACGCGATCGGGCTCGATGGGTCGGTGATCATTCCGCGGTGGATCGACCCCGGAGCCACGAGGTCGTCGGGATTCTGGACGGTCACGCCGGAGGTGATCCCAAACTCGGGCAGGATCGAGGAGGTGGAGCCTTCCACGATCAGCGTGCCGCCCTCGCGCACGAAGTCGGCCAGCTGCATGAGGCCTTCGAGCCCCAGCCCGCCCCGGATGTCGTCGCTCTCGTCCAGGTAGCCGAAGTTGGGGGTCTTCTCGGTCTTCTTGTACGGCAGCGGCAGGGTGCCGTCCATGTCGATGCCGTTGACCTGCGACAGGGCGCTCCCGCCGACGTGCGGATAGACGATCACGTCGTACTTGTCGCGCAGGCCGCCGTCCCGCAGCCGCCGATCGGCGAAGTAGTCGTAGGGCACGCCGTACGTGTCGAGAGCGGCGCGCACCCAGCCCTCGTCCTGCGTGCGCTGCCACGAGTGGATGTAGCCGATGCGCGGCAGGTCGAGCTCGTGCGTGGAGACGTCCGGGACGTCGTTCGTCGCCCATGCGGACAGCCCGAGCTCGGTGAGCGTCGGCTCGATTGCCGCCCGATCGGCGTTCGGGATGATGAACGCCCCGGCCCGGAACTGGTGCCCGGACATCTCGAAGTCCTCCTCGGCCGCGAGCATGGGGACGCTCGCGTACTGGAATCGGAACTTCATGAGGTTGTTGTCGGTCGTGTGCTCCACGACCAGCGTGCTCCCGCGCCCCGTGACCCCGCCCGCCGCCCGCACCGGCCCGGTGATGGGGGTCATGTCCTGCTCGAACAGCGCCGGGTCGTGAATCTCCTCGAGCTCGATGTCCCGCATCAGCTGGTAGGTCCACCCGGTGTCGTCGTACGGCCGAGGGTTGTCGAGCGAGAAGCGCTGGAGCGCGAAGTACATGTCGGCCAGGGTCTCGAACGGCTGGTCGGCCCGGATGATGTAATCGCCTTCCTCGACCTCGACCCCGCCGACCTCGAAGTCCCCGTCGGCGCGGTTGAACTCGAGCCCCTGGGCCATGAGCGAATTCACCGCGTCCGCCGCGTCGGCCTTGCGGCGCTGGCCGGCCGGGATCACCCAGCCGTTCACCTCGCCCTCGGTCCCCTGCGCGATCGCCCGTTCGTTCTTGAGCCAGTAGTTCTCGAGAAACCACGCGGGGTGGTCCGCCACGTACTCGAGCGAGAACAGGACGGCGGACTCCTGGATGTTCGTGTTGTTGCGGGGGCCCCACTCGATCTCGGGGAGCGGCGGGTTGGGCCGGAACCATTCGCGGCTGGTCGTCGTCCCTCCCACGCGGAGCGTACGGTTGTCGGGGCCGTAGCTCGCGACCTCGTAGAAGCGGCCGATCGCGTTGTGCGCGTGCGCGATCGTGAACATGTAGTTGGGGGTCCACCCGTCGTAGAAGTTGTAGGTCCACACCCCCGGCACGCCGCGCTTGGTCATCTCGAGGATGTCGTTCTCCGCCATCACCCACCATTCGCCGATGGTGATCGCGTCGAACGCCTCGTTGTAGGGACCCGTCCCGGTGGACGCGTACAGGTAGTTCTGCGCCTCGTGCAGGTCGTGCATGATGATCGGGTTCCACTCGAGCTGGACCTTCATCACGTTCTTCGTGAGCGCCAGGAACTGCCCCATGCCGTCGCGGTTGTCGTCGTGCGCGACGTACTTGCCCCAGTACATGAGCGGGACCTGGGACTCGCCCTCGGGCCGGTCCTTGTTGAAGTAGTACCGGTCCACCTGCCGCTCGCGGCCGTCGACCTCGAGCACGGGCGTGATGAAGGTGATCACATGCTCGCGGATGTCGCGATAGAACTCCGACTCGTCGACCACCAGCCGGTAGGCCAGCTCCTGGAGCATCTCCGGGCCGCCCGTCTCGGGCGAATGCATGCCGCTCGTGAGCCAGTAGATCGGCTTCGCGAGCCCATCGATCAGCTCGCGTGCCCGCTCCTCGCTCGTCGCACGCGGGTCCGTGAGCTCCTTCAGGTAGCCCTTGTAGGCGTCCAGGTCGGCGATCGTCTCCTCATCGGCGATGGCCATGAGGATCATCTCGCGCCCCTCCTCGGACCGGCCGATCGACCACACCTTCGCCCTGGTCGAGGCGTCCGCGATGGCTCGCAGGTAGCGGTGGATGTCGGCGGCGTACGTGAGCTCCCCCGGCGTCCCGACGATGCGACCGTGGAAGTCGAGCGGGGTCGGCACGGTCTCGGACGCCGGGAGGTGGTCGACCAGCTCGGTGGTGATGCGGTCGTCCTGGAGGTACTCGCCGATCAGCCGGGTATACTCCTCGTCGATCGCCTGGCCGTCGGCCTGCGCCCGGGCGGGTGTGGGCGAGGAGATCGCCGCCAGGAGGAAGGACGTCGCCGCGGCGACGAGGGCGCGAGTGGTGCGAGACATGGGGTCCCCCTGCAGAGATGTTCGGGCGGGCCGCGCGTTCGGCCCGCGTTGGTCTACGCCTGACGGTAACAGCTGGCAAGGGGAAAGCGCTCAAAAGGCCGGGCTGGTCGCGGGTCGGGGACGAATCGCCCCCGGCCGGGTATGCCCCCCGGACCCGGACTTGCAACAGCGGAGCCCGGGATGGCCGCACTCCGCTGCCGGAGTGCGACCCGTGGGCGGGGAGAGTCGCATGGTCGCCAGGATCAGAGGGTCGAAGTCCGTGTGGGCGGGGGTCGTCGCGTGGTCGCTCCTCGCCTCGCCGGCCCGTGCGCAGACGGCGGGCGAGCGCTTCCTGCGCGACGTCGCCGGCGTCTCGGGGGCGGAGGTCGCGCGTCTCGCGGACGGCACGCCGCTCGTCAAGACGGTCGACAGCGGCGACCGTCGGGAGCTGACGCAGGTATACATCATCCGGGTGCGCGCACCGGTCCGGTTCATCCTCGATCAGATCCAGGAGCGCCATCTCCTCGTGGACGACGCCGCGGGGAACGAGGCACGCGGCTTCTTCAGCGATCCGCCGACCGAGGGCGATCTCGGGGATCTGACGTTCCCCCGTGGCGAGATCCGTGATCTCGAGCGGTGTCGGCCACGAGAGTGCGAGCTCAAGCTCCCCATCGGATCCGCCGAGCGCGCACACCGGTCCGTGGACTGGAACGCGCGCACGGCCGAGGACGACGCGAACCGCTTTCTGCGCGAGATGCTCCTCGAGACCTTGAGGGCGTACGCCGACCGCGGCGATGCCGCCGGGCTGGCGTACGAAGACAAGGAGGAGCCGCTCGTGGTGGAGAAGGGGTTCGAGAGGTTGTTCGACGATGCTCGCCGGCTCCGCGAGCTCGACGTGCCGTTTTACGACCACCTGAGGGGATTCCCCGAATCGCGCGCACCGGAGGTGGAAGACGCGTTCAGCTGGACGGTCGAGGACCTCGGCCTGAAGTCCCTCGTCTCGCTCAATCACATCGCCATCACCGAACACAGCGCCGTCCCCGGGACCGCACTCATCGGGATCAAGCGCTTCTACTCGAGCCACTATTTTCAGGCGGGACTCAAGATCATCACGCTGTCGCCGGCCTCCGGGGATGCCGGGGCCCCGGATACCTACGTGACGGTGCTCGCCTACTTCCGTTTCGACGCGGAGTTCGGTGGCCTCAAGCGCATCGCGACCGAGCGTCGGCTCGAACGGAACGCCGAGAGCGCCCTGGCCGCCGTGCGCGAGCGGCTCGAGATGGCATACCGGCAGTAGGCCCGTCGCGGGCTCAGGGCTCTGCGGGGTAGCGACCGAACGCGATCGTGGGATCGGGTGGGGGAAGCGGTGTGTCGCCCGTCAGGTATCCCGCCGCATCTCGCCGCCCCCGCAACACGACGTCGAAGAACGCGCGCGTGAGCCGACAGACCGCCAGGTACACGGCACGGCCCTGCGCGGCCGGGCGGGCCGACGCTCCCCGATCGTCCTCCACGCCGGTGAGCACCCCGTACAGCGGCCAGTTCTGGAAGTCGAAGTGCGTCGCTTTGCGCGGCGGGCGCTCGCCCCCGATGGCGGCGTCGTACCGGTCTGCGTGACGCATGGCGTTCAACGGATCGAGATCGAGGATGCCGTTCGCGTTCGCGCGCAGGTCGAGCAGCGCGGCGGTGACGCTGGCGTAGTCGAACGACATGCGGTCGAGCAGCGCGGCTCCCTCCCCGGTGGTGAAGGAGGGATCGAGCCCCGCGATCGCGGCTACGCGTCGACTTCGCCCGGCCAGCAGGAGGGCCGCGATCCCGCCCGAACTGTGTCCCACGACGCCGATCCGGTCCGTCTCGAGCGATGGAAGCGGACCGTCGGCGACCCCGGCCTCCGAGAGAACCTCGAGCGCGAACTCGAGATCCTCGCTCTGGAGGGCGAGATCCTCCGGAGAGAAGGCCAGCGTGCCGTCCTCGAGGCTCGGCCCGAGCTGCGGCAATACAGCCACCACGTAGCCGTGCGCGGCCAGATACTCCCACAGTACGGTGCTCTCGAGCTGGTAGTCGTTTCCGCCCAGCGAGTGGAGCACGAGGGGGAAGTGGCCCTCCGCCCCCGCCGCGTCCCGCCGCGCGGCAACCGGCGTACCGAGCAGGACGCGCAGGAGCGAGTCGCTCACAGGGCTGAATTGCCGCTTCGCCGTGTCGTGGTCCCGGGCCCGCAGGTAGTCGGCGAGAGGGCGGAATCGCTCCTCCGGGGGCGACACTTGGAGGTAGTCCCCGAACGTCATGCGCTCCGCGCCGCCCGCGGTCGGCCTCGCGGGGTACCACAAGAGGATGCGGAGCGGGCGGCCCGTAGACTCGAGATCACCGGTGGGGAAGCCGCGCGTCGAGTCGACCACGAACAGGGCCGTGAAGCCGACCTCGAAAGGACCCGGCTCGAGCGATCCCCACAGAGGGGATTCCGCGTCGGTCCGTGGGCCCGCCGCCCCGCCGCCAGCGCACCCGCAGAGCCCCATCGACACGACCGCAACGACAACACGCGAATTTATTAGCGATTTCATGAGGGCAATCTCCCGGGGAGATAGGGGAAGAAACGGGTTCAGTCGAAGCCGCGCAGGAGCTCGAGGGCCCAGCGCGTGAAGGGGCCGGCGTCGCCGCCGAGTCGTTCGACGGCTGCCTCGAAGGGGGCGAGCGCCGGCACGCCGATGTACAGCAGCGCCTTGGCCGCCTCCTCCGCCGGCGTCGTCCACCCGGCCCGCTCCTCCGGTCTCCCCCAGACCTCGCTGAGCGAGCCGGGCGCCCGCGGCACCGGTCGGTGGTCGCCGAGGAGGCCGACGAGCCACGGAACCTCGCTCGCCGCACCACGCCGCAGCCGCGAGAGCGCGAACGCCGCCTCGGCCCGGGCACGCGGCCCGTCCGCAACGGACCGGACACGAGGCGTCGGCCCGTCACGAACATGGCTCAGCTCGCCGGCACCGCGCCGGATGGTCGGGGGCGGTCGGCTTGGCGGCCCCGTCGGGCGCGATGGCGTCCCGTTCGCACCGCTGTCCCCGGCGTCGGTCCCGGTGCCCACCCTGCCGGGCGCCCCGGAGCGGTCCACGGCCCGCAGGGCCGCACTCGCCCGGTTGGGCGGGGCAGCGACGTACGCCAACCCGATTGCGGGTCCCGCGGCCGGTGTTACCACGAGGAGCGAGGCGGCCATGGCCATACCGAGGGCCGTGCGGCGCGAGGCCCGCTCCGCGAGCGGACGCCGGTGGTCCAGCAGGGCCCGAGTCCGGGTCTCGATCTGGGTGACGCCGGGTGGGGACAGCGCCGCAGAAGGACGCCCGATCCCGAGATCGTGAAGCCGCAGGAGGAGCCCCGCGTAGGCGACCCGTGGAGCGCCCGTGTGGACGATCGCCCACTCGTCGCACGCGCGTTCGCGCTCGGCTTCGAGCCACCGTCCGATGCGGTGCACGAGGGGGTTGAAGAAGAGCGCCGTGCCGAGCACGCGCTGGAACAGCACCAGCCAATCATCGCAGCGGGCCACGTGAGCCAGCTCGTGCGCGACCAGCCGCTCTCGCTCGTCCTCATCGAGCGCGAACAGCAGCGCCGGCGGAAACAGTATGACCGGCCTGCTCCAGCCGAGCATCGCGGGTCCCCCCACACGTCGCGAGAGCCCGAAGGTGACGCGCCGACGTATCCCGGTCCGTGCCACCAGGGCCCGGAGCCCGCGCTCGAGCTCGGGCGGGAGGGAAACGGCCTCGCGCCTGAGCGAGCGGATTCCGGACGCATCGAGGCACAGTCCGACGAGGAGCCCGAGGCACCCGCTCAGCCACGCGAGGAGCGCGGCCTGGGCCAGTGCGGGCGGGATTCGCAGTGGAGTCGACCGGCCGGTCGTCCCTCTCGTCGCCTCCGCGGCCGGCTCGACGACGGTCGGGAAAGCCACCCCCCCGGAGGT
>Ga0315553_10001374_pt1 | contig 20285 bp, 19 predicted proteins | sample SalMarSW160140MG_FD_203099 | JGI IMG/M metagenome (GOLD analysis project Ga0315553, IMG submission 203099) | Salt marsh sediment microbial communities from the Plum Island Ecosystem LTER, Massachusetts, United States - Salt Marsh Sediment SW1601-40 ... | reverse complement strand
CTGTCTTCCTCCAGGTTGAGGGCGATGCCCATAACCTCGTTGGGGAACTCAAGCAGCTCGTTGTACTTGGCCGCGGCCAGCCCGTAAATACGGGCGATGCCGTCGCCGATCTCAAGCACGGTACCCACGTCGACCATGGTCAACTCGGCGCCGAACTGCTCAATCTGCTGTTTGATAACGGAAACGATATCCTGACCTCTGGATGTCACTTAAAGCCACCTCCTTAACTGCCTGTTCATCTCGAATTCCCCACCAGCGCCCTTCTCATTGCCGTAAGCCTGCTGATGGTACTGCCGTCGAGTAATTTACCCCCCACCCTGGCCACGATCCCCCCGATAAGGCCGGAGTCAACTTTTGTTTCCACCGCCACTTTTTTGCCCACCACTACCCCCAGCTGCTCGGCGAGCTTACTCTTATCTTTATCGTCGAGGGCAACGGCGGTGGTAACCTCAGCCCGCTCTATGCCGTGATAGCCGTCCAGCAAAAGCTGGTACTCCTCAGCGATGTCGCCTATCATGCTCAATCTGCCTTTTGTTACCAGCAAGTAGACCAGGTTCAGGGCCAGCGGGTCGATACCGCCCAAATTATCGGATAATAATTTGGCCTTAGCCTCGAAAGGCACCCTGGGGTTCTCCATCAGCGCCATAACGGTAGCGTCACCGCCCAAATCCGCAACCCTGCCCAGGTCGGACTGCCACCGGTCTAACTCTTTTTTCTCCCGGGCGATGTCGAACACCGCCTGGGCGTAGCGTCGGGCATAAAACCTTCTGGCCACGCTTATCTCCTAAAAAATTTACTAGCCCTTCTTCAGGGTGGTGCTCTCTTTGAGCACCTTGTCGATAATCTCGCGGTGGGCCTTCTTGTCCAGGGTACGGTCGATGACCTTGCCCGCCGCCTCGATAGTTATGTCGGCAAACCCCTCGCGCAGCTGGTCGATAGCCTCGTCCCGCTCCCGCTGTATCTCGGAGCGGGCGCGGGTAATAAGGGCTTCGGCCTCACTTTTGGCCTGCTGCTGCGCCCCCTGCCTGACCTCCTCACCGGTGCGCACCGCCCGGGCGATGGCCTCCTGCCCTTCTTTAGCCGCCGCCTCGATGCGCTTGGCCGCCTCGCCCTCGGCGCGCTCCGCCTGCTCCTTGATACGCTCGGTGTTGTCCATACTCTCCTTAATCTTGTTGGAGCGCTCGTCCAGCATGCGCATAATCGGCCTGTAAGCTACCAGATAGAGCAGGCCGAAAAGGATGACCACATTGATAAGCTGCGCTATCAAAGTCGACCCGCTTATGCCTAAACTGCCTATACCTCCCATTTTCACCCCCTAAACGTTCGATAAACGGCTGCACCGCTTAAAAGTCCCCTAAGCAAATAGCTGACTTAGTCCTTTAAAGCAGCAAGCCGGGCTTATAAAAGCGAAAATACCGCCAGCAGTACGATTCCGGCCACAACCATTACACCCACTATTACGGCGGCAATTATCATACCTGCAAACGAGGGTACTCCATCCTGTTCCATAGTTTCCTCCTAACAGTACCTTAAGCCACGAATACCAGGATAATGGCCACAATCAGTACGTAGATACCGATAGCCTCGGCTAGGCCGGCTACCAGGATCATGTTGGTAAAGATGGGCCCTCTCGCCTCGGGGTTACGGGCTATCCCCTGCAGGGCGGAAAAGCCGATAAGCCCCAGGGCCAGTCCCGGCCCCAGCATTCCCAGGCCGACCGCCAGCCCTATCGCCAGCATCTTCATTACTTCAGGATCCATACTTCAAACCTCCTTTATTTGGTAATATCAAGCCTGCTCCTGGTGCGCCTCTTCCCCGTGAGATTCTACGGCCGTGGTAAGGAAAATAAGGGTCAGGCCGGCGAAGATAATGGCCTGTATGAAGCCGATAAGCAGCTCCAGTCCGTAGAATGGTATCGAAAACAGCCAGGGGATGAGGAAGGCGGTCACCATTAGCAGGATTTCTCCCGCCGTCATGTTGCCGAAAAGTCGGAAGGTAAGGCTGATAACGCGAATGCACACGCTCAAAAACTCCAGGAATCCGGTAAAGATGGTAATGACTCCGGTGAATATGCCGAGCATGCTGTCCTTGACCTTGCCCTTGAACAGCAGCTTCATCCCCTTCTTTAACTCGTCTAGATTAACGAAATTTTTCATGAACCCGATACCAATGTCACGGAAGCCGAAGTACCAGAAAAAGACAAAAGAGACCAGCGCCAGCGCCAGGGGCATATTGATATCGGTATTGGCCGCCCTCAGCAGGTGCGCCTCCCCCTCGGCGGTATGGATGGTTATCGAGCCGAAGCCGGGCAGCAACGCCAGCCAAGCGTTAAAGCCGACGAATAGAAAGATGGTGGTCACCACCGGGAAGAAACGGCGCCCGTTTTTTTCGCCGGCGACGCTGACGCAGAGGTCGTAGACCCAGCCGATTAAGAATTCAAAAAGGGCCTGCAGGCGGCCCGGAACCAGCTTCATCTTGCGGGTAACGCCGTAGGAGAATGCCACCAGGAAGATGATGGTAATCCAGGCACCGAGAACGCTGTTGGTGATGGGAAGGCCAAAGAGGTGGAAGACAGTCTCGGCGGGAAGGTGGGGATCGGGGCGGTCAACGGTAAACCATTGCGGCAGTCCAAAATCCCCCAGTATGCTACTGCCCAGGGGGCCGGCCATAAAAGAAAGGATAAAGAGAGCCAGGAAAACAACTACCAGACCAATCAGAAGGGGAAAGGAGCAACCCAGACAGCCCTTCTTCTTTTCAGGCATTAGCTGTCCCCCTTGTTCCGCCTGTCACGCATGAGGGGTATCAACATCCGATAAACACCGTAAAAAGCAACAACCAAACCTAAAATTAAACCTACTATTACCATAATAGGCGCGGTACCGAGTTTACCATCCAGCCATAGACCGCCCCACACACCCAAAAGGATTGATACACCAACAAACCACCCCACCCCGATGAACCTTAAGGCCGCTTCCCACCTGCCCATACCGTGACCAGCATACCAAATCTGCTCCCCTGCGGTCAAGCTCTGCCGGCTAACAAAAAGCCCCCAGACCTTACGGCTCGGGGCTACCTTTAATCTCTAAAGCTGCTTCTAAGACTTACGCTTGTCAAAGTCGTCCATGTCGAGGGTGTCGATGAAGTCGCGGAAGGCGGACATCCGGCCCAGCTCTTCTTCGCTGACCATCTTGCCGAGGCCCCCCTCGCCTTCCCCCATTTTGCCTATCGGTTTGCCCGTCTCCTTGTCCAGCAAAATGCCGGCCTTGTCCAGGACTGTTTCCTCGGCGTAGATAGGCACCCCCGCCCTCACCGCCAGGGCCAGGGCGTCGCTGGGGCGGGAGTCAACCTCCATCTGCCCCCCGTCCACATTGAGGATAATCTTGGCAAAAAAGGTGTCGTTTTTGAGCTCGCTGACGATGATAGAGTTGATGCTGGCCCCCAGGGTATCGATGACCGAGCGCAGCAGGTCGTGGGTCAGCGGTCTGGGCACGGTAACGTCCTGAAGCTTTACGGCGATGGCGTCGGCTTCGGCGGGGCCGATCCAGATGGGCAGGTAGCGGTCGGCTTCTTTTTCCTTCAAAATGACCACCCGTTGATAGTTCATCAGGCTAACCCGAATACTATCGATAGTCATCTCTATCATGGGGCAACCTCCTCTACTTCACACCAGCAAGATAAATTTTACTCCACAACACCCCCACTGTCAATAAAGAATAGGTAACACCACTCACCTTTTCCTCCCCATTTTTAACGGTTCTCTCTCGTCCCACCCACCCTATTTCTCACAAATCAACCTCACCCCCTTTATCCCCCTCTCCAATCTTGGAGAGGGGGAATCTTTTTTTCAGAAGAGGGGGCTTCGCCCCCTCTTAAACTCCCCCCTTTTCTCACCCCCAGAAGGGGAAAATTATCCTCTCCCTCTATTCAAGAAAATTTTAAAGGCATAGCCTCTGTGGGCGGGAGGGTGGGAAATAAAACGCCCCTCTTAAACTCCCCCACTTTATATTTTTGACTTCAGACTGTGTAAAAGAGAGCCGCTTTGATATATAATTAGCCAATAAAGCTACTTCATGATAAGGACTGCCTGAAATGATATGCCCGGCCTGTAAAAGCGACATGATAGTGGTTGAGCACAGCAGGATTGAGTTCGACTACTGTCCCGGCTGCCGCGGTGTCTGGTTCGACTCCGGGGAGCTTGAGCTACTGCTCGAGTCGGCGGGGCTTGAGGGACTGGAACCGCTGCTGGCTGACCTGGCCGGCTCCACCGAAGCCGGGTCGGCGGAAAAGAAGCGCAAATGCCCGATATGCCTTAAGAAAATGAAGAAGATATCAGTCGGCCAGGAGCCCGAAATACTCCTCGATGTCTGCCGCCGGGGGGACGGGCTGTGGTTTGACGGCGGCGAGCTGAACCTGCTGGTGGGACAGCTGGCCGGTAAAGCGGAGAGAAAACCGACCCCCCGGCAGGAGATTTTCACCTTCCTGCAGGAGGTATTCAAGACCGAAGAATAGATTATCCCGGAATAAAAAGGAGGTACACTATCATGACAGCTGTCTGGGTTATTATAGGCATTGTCGTCGTCCTTATTATCATATTTATTGCCATCTACAACCGTCTGGTCGGCTGGCGCAATCAGGTAAAGAACGCCTGGGCGCAGATTGACGTCCAGCTGAAGAGGCGGTACGACCTCATCCCCAACCTGATGGAAACGGTCAAGGGCTACATGAAGCACGAGCGGGAGACAATGGAAGCGGTGACCAAAGCCCGCAACCTAGCCCAGGGGATGACCTCGGCCGGAGCCGGCGAACGGGGCAAGGCGGAAGGCGAGCTGAGTTCGGCTTTAGCCCGGCTGCTGGCGGTAGTCGAAAATTACCCCGACCTCAAAGCCAACCAGAACTTTCTGGCCCTCCAGGAAGAGCTTACCTCGACCGAGAACAAGATAAGCTTTTCCCGCCAGTACTATAACGATTCGGTACTCAAATACAATAACCAGATTCAGATGTTCCCCTCCAACACGGTAGCCGGCATGACCGGCTTTAAGGCCGGTGAGTTCTTCGAGGTTACCGCCGAAGAGGAGAGAAAGGCGCCGAAGGTCAGCTTTAGCTAGCACCGGCCGGACTTAGAGCATGTGGGAACAGATCAGGTCAAACCAGACAAGGTCGGCGGTACTCGTCGCCGGAATGGGGGTACTGCTCCTCCTCATCGGCTATCTTCTGGGCATGGTCTTCTTCGATAACGGCCTCGGGGGACTCATTATCGCCTTTATCGTCTGGGGGATAATGAGCCTGATTGCCTTCTACCAGGGGGACAGTATCCTGCTGGGGCTTTCCCGGGCCAGAAAGATCAGCCATGACGACAACCCCCGCCTGTACAACATCGTTGAGGAGATGAAGATTGCCTCCGGGCTGGAAAAAGTCCCCGATATCTATATCATTGACGACCCGGCGCCCAACGCCTTCGCCACCGGCCGCAACCCGGACAAGGCCGCCGTGGCCATCACCACCGGCCTGTTACAGAAATTAAACCGCGACGAGCTGCAGGGCGTTATCGGCCACGAGATATCCCATATTAAGAACCGCGACGTGCTGCTGATGGCCATCAGCGGCGTCCTGCTCGGCACCATCGTCATTCTGGCCTGGTACGCCACCCGTCTCATGTTCTTCGGCGGCATGGGCCGGAGCCGGAGGAGTTCTTCATCGGGAGGCGGCGGCCAGATAATAGTCCTGGTGGTGGCCATCGTCCTGATGATACTGGCCCCGATTATGGCCCAGCTCATCTACTTTGCCATCTCCCGAAAGCGGGAATATATGGCCGACGCATCTTCCGCCCTCTATACCCGGTACCCCGAGGGGCTGGCCTCGGCGCTGGAGAAAATCGCGGCCTCAACCAGCCAGTTGAAATCGGCCAATCAGGCCACGGCCCCGATGTACATTATGAACCCCTTCCGCAAGGAAGGCAGGGCGGCCAGCAATCTCACCAGCACCCACCCGCCCATCTCGGAGAGGATCCGTATCCTGCGTTCCATGGCGGGGGCTTCCTTTGCCGACTACGAGCAGGTTTACCAGAAAGTTCACGGGGCGGGGAAGGGGGTTATTCCGGCTTCCGCCCTGGCTCTCAGCCACCCCGCCGGCCTGCGCGCCGCCGGAGCCGAAGCAGTATCAAAAGAGCCGGACAGGACGGAACGGGTGCGCCAGACCTCGGACCTGATGTGGCGCCTGGGCAACTATAAGACTATAACCTGCGACTGCGGCACCAAACTGAGAGTACCACCCGGGTTCAAAGAGCCTACAGTCAGGTGCCCCCACTGTGGAAGGAGTAACCCTGTAGTATGAACATAAAGCTAACTTTTCTAGGAGCAGCCCAGAACGTCACCGGCTCGCAGTACCTGGTTGAGACAAATAATAAAAAATTTCTGGTCGACTGCGGGCTTTATCAGGAGAGAGAGCTGACCGGGCGGAACTGGAGCCCTTTCCTGATGCCGCCGGAAAATCTGGATGCGGTTCTTTTGACCCACGCCCACCTCGACCACTGCGGCCTGCTGCCCAGGCTGGTCCGGGAAGGCTTTAACCGGGCCATCTACTGTACCGGCGCCACCTCGGAAATCACCCGGATAATGCTGCTGGACTCGGGAAAGATACAGGAAGAAGACGCCGATTGTAAGAGGCGCCGGCACCAGAAGGAAAGCCGGAAAGGCCCCTATCCCGAGATTCCGCTGTACACCAGGGACGACGCCGAGGCCGTGTCCCCGCTATTCTCACCGGTTAAATACGGCCAGGCCGTCCCGATAGGCGATGGCGTCGAGGCTGCATTTTACGATGCCGGGCACGTCCTGGGCTCGTCCATGATAAAGCTGAAGATAGAACAGGACGGAGAGGCCAGAACAATAATATTTTCCGGGGACATCGGACGGCGGAACAAACCGATACTTAATGACCCGACTTTCTTCGACGAGGCGGATTACGTCATTGTGGAGTCCACCTACGGCGACAGACTGCTCGAGCCTCCCCAGGATGCCGCCGACCAGCTCGCCGGGGCTATAAATGCCACCGCTCAAAAAGGCGGCAAGATAGTTATACCCAGCTTTGCCCTGGAGAGGTCTCAGGAGATTTTGTACTATCTGAACAAATTCCGGCTTGAGGGCCGCATCCCCCGCCTCAGGGTTTTCGTCGACAGCCCCATGGCGGTGGAGGTTACCGGAGTGTTTGAGCGCCACCCCGAGCTGTTTGACGAAGAAATGAAAAAACTGCTGCGCCAGCAGAAGTCACCCTTTGACTTTCCCGGCCTGAACCTGGTCGGGACCGTTGATGAATCGAAGGCGATAAACCGCGTAGATGGCAGCGCCATTATCATTGCCGGCTCCGGCATGTGCACCGGAGGCCGGATAAAGCACCACCTGGTCAACAATATCTCAAAAGAGGAAAGCACCGTTCTCTTTGTCGGCTATCAGGCGGCCGGAACACTGGGACGGCAGATTGTCGACGGGGCCAAAAGGGTCAGGATACTGGGGCAGTACTATCCGGTAAAAGCCGGAATAGTGCAGCTCAACGGTTTTTCGGCGCATGCCGACAAAAACGGGCTGCTCAGATGGCTGTCCAGCCTGCGCAAGCCGCCGAGGCGTGTTTTTGTGACTCACGGAGAACTCGATGCCTCAAAGCACCTAGCCGGTTTAATAAGAAGCGACCGCGGCTGGGAAACGTTAGTCCCGTCATATCAGGAGCAGGTTTTCCTGGATTAGATACCCGGTGACAGGCTTTAACATTTATGGTAGCTCAGATACATGCAGATGGCGCCGCAGGCCGCTACATTCAGCGATTCCGCTTTCCCCCGGATTACGGGTAATCTTAATCTGTGGTCGGATATGCTCAGCACCGGGTCCGAAAGGCCGGATGCCTCGTTGCCCAGAGCCAGCAGCAGCTTGTCCCGGCCCTGAAGGACCGAAGGGTCTTCCGCGCCGCCGAGGTCGGCGGCTACCAGGGAGTAGCCGTCATGTTTCAGTTCCTCGACAAGCTCCAGATAGCGGGAGGTTCTTCTGAGCCATAGAGACAGCACCGTGCCGACAGTTGACTGAACACACTTCGGGGACAGGGGGTCGGCGCATTTTTCGGTCAGGATAACCCCGGAAAAATCAAAGGCGGCGGCGGTGCGGATGAGAGTGCCCACATTCCCCGGGTCCTGGACGTCTTCGAGCAACAGGATTTTAGCGCCGGTGCTGTCCGGCAGCCGGTCGGAGTACGTATCCGGGGGCGTACGGACGACGGCAGCGATTCCCTGGGGCGTCTTTGTGGAGCAGATAGAGTGCATCTGGCTGTCGGTGACCAGGCGCCCGGGGTATTTACGGTAAAAGGGAGGCGGCTCCTCTATGGATACGATTTCAATTATATCATCGGGGCTGCTGCCGATTATCTGTCTGATGGCCCTGTCACCTTCAACGAGAAAGGCTCCGGCTTCAAGCCGCCCCTTTCTTTCGGCAAGTTTCCTGTACCACTTTATAGGCTTTGGCGTAATGGTTCCGTCACCGGGCACGAGTAACACGGTATCTTCACCCTCTCTATACGGCAGTGCTGCCGCCGGTCATTGAAATATTATTTAATAATATCACGCTAATAATATCACGTTATCCCCCTTTCGGGGAACCTGGTAACCCCATGTGCTTCATTTATTGCGGCGTCATCTGTATAATTATCTGGGTTATAGAAATGCTGACTATTTCGGACATATCAAAGTCTTACGGGGACCAGACCCTGTTCAGCGCCGTTACCTTTAATATCGGGGCAAGGGACCGCGTAGCCGTTATCGGGCCTAACGGCTCGGGTAAGACGACGCTGTTCAATATCATCGCCGGGAATACGCCTACCGATTCCGGCAGCGTAAATGTGCCCAGGGGAACTACAATCGGCTATCTGGAACAGGAAATCAGTCCTTCTTCCGGTAGGCAGTTGCTCGATGACGTGGCTAATGCGTCAACCGGGATAACCAAGCTGGCGCATAAGATACAGGTTCTCCAGGAAGAACTGGCCGGGGGGGCGGATGGGGAAAGCTCAAAAAGACTCCTGCGTGAGCTGGGTGAGCTTCAGCACAGCTTCGAGTTTGCCGGCGGCTACAGCGCCGAACACGAGGCCAGGGCTGTCCTTTCCGGGTTGGGCTTTGCCGAGTCCGACTTCCACCGTCCCCTGACCGACTTCAGCGGCGGGTGGCTGATGCGGGCGGAGCTGGCCAAGCTTCTTCTTCTTTCCCCCGATGTCCTCCTGCTCGATGAGCCGACCAACCATCTCGACCTGGAATCCTGTATCTGGTTCGAGCGTTACCTGGGCAGCTATGGCGGGGCGGTTCTGGTCGTTTCGCACGACCGGGCATTCCTGAACCGGGTGGTAAGCAGGGTGCTTGCCATCGAGCAGGGCAAGTGCATCTTTCACCGCGGCAATTACGATAGTTTCGTTACAGCCAGGAAGAAGGAACTCGAGGTTACGGAAGCCACGGCCAAGAGACAGAATCTCAAGATAAAGAAGGAGATGCGCTTCATCGAACGGTTCCGTGCCAAGAATACCAAGGCAACTCAGGTTCAGAGCCGGGTAAAACGGCTGACAAAAATGGAAAGGGTGGTAATCCCCAGGGCGACCAGGAAAATGCAGTTCTCCTTCCCCGAACCGGTACGGAGCGGAGAGAAGATTATCACCCTCAAGCATATCCTCAAGTCTTACGACGCCAATGTCGTTTATCATGACCTTAATCTGGTCCTTAATCGCGGGGACAGGGTGGCCCTGGTGGGCCCCAACGGCGCCGGTAAAACGACCCTGCTCAAGATACTGGCCGGGGTGCTTCCTTTCGATAAGGGCGAGCGTAAATTGGGACATAATGTCACCACCGCCTACTATGCCCAGTACCAGCTTGAGCTTCTCGACCCGGCAAATAATGTACTCGCCGAGCTGCAGTCCGCAGCTCCGGATGAGCCGGAGCAGAAACTGAGGGGGATTCTCGGCGCCTTTCTCTTCAGCCGTGATAATGTCTATAAAAAGATATCCGTCCTTTCCGGGGGTGAGAAGAGCCGCCTGGTGCTGACCAAGATGCTGGTTCAATCGGCCAATTTCCTGCTGATGGACGAACCTACCAACCACCTTGATATTACCTCACGGGAGATACTGGCGGATGCACTTGAAGCCTACCGGGGGAGCCTTTGTTTCATCACCCACGACCGGACGCTGATCCGCCAGATCGCCAATAAGATAATCGAGATAAGGGACGGCAATCTACATGTACTGACCGGAAATTACGATGACTATCTCAGCTGGAAGGAGTCTCCGGGACAGGGAGTTTCAGAGCTTTCCCAAGCGCCGGTGTCCACATCCAGGGGAAAAAGTACGGCCAGTAATAGACTGCGCCAGCGTAAGGTAATCGAGGGGGAACTGAGGAACAGGTATTACCGGGAGAGTGCCCCCGCTAAAAAGCGAATAGCTGAAATCGAAGCCGAACTTTCGGAGCTTGAGGCACAGCTCGGAGAAGTCGAGGGCCTGTTTTCCAGTGAAGAGCATTACGGGCAGAGCGCGCAGGTTATCGCGACTATAGAAAAGCACCGCCGGTTGAAGGAGTCCATAAACTCGCTTACCGGGGAATGGGAGATGCTTTCCATAGAGCTTGAGGGGATGAAACGAGAGTTTGAGAAAGCCAAAGGTACAACCTTAACTTAGATTTAAGGTGGTGAGTCAACGCCGCAGATATATTAAGAATAAAACACCCCCCGGCCTTTAGACAAATTACTTCGTTATGGTATAATTAGGCCATAAAGGCAAAGGAGAAACCCTGGTTAGCCTTAATCTAAGACATTTAATCTAAAACCCCACCCCAGTGCCCTGACCCTGGTTAAAAGATAACTGCAAGGAGGAGTAGCATGCGCCAAGGCCAGAAGGCCATTGTCTGGTTCAACGAGGTTACCAAAGAGGATGTGCCCACCGTCGGCGGCAAGGGAGCCAACCTCGGCGAGATGACCAGGGCCAGGATACCAGTCCCCCCCGGCTTTATTGTCACCGCCGACGCCTATTTTGACTTCCTGGAAAAATCAAAGCTCACCGCTGAAATCAACAAACTGCTCAAGCCGTTAAACCCGGATAACAGCAACCAGCTTCACCAGATTGCCGGCCAGGTCAAACAGCTAATCATAGATACCCCCATCCCCCAGGAAACGGCCAAAGAGATTAAGCAGGCTTATAAAAAGATGGGCGGCGGTCTGGTGGCGGTGCGCTCCTCGGCCACCGCCGAAGACCTGCCCGAAGCCTCTTTCGCCGGCCAGCAGCGCACCTTCCTCAATATCGAGGGAGAAAAGGAAGTGGTAACTGCCGTCCAGGGGTGCTGGGCGTCGCTTTTCGAGCCGCGGGCTATCTTCTACCGCCACCAGCAGGGCTTCGACCACTTCAAGGTGGGCATTGCCGTGCCGGTGCAAAAGATGGTGCAGTCGGAGGCCTCCGGGGTAATGTTCACCATAGAGCCGGTAACCAGCGACAGCAACCATATCATCATCGAGGCCGTCTATGGCCTGGGCGAGGCCATCGTCTCCGGGGAGGTAACCCCCGACCTCTATATCGTTGATAAAAAGACAACCAAAATCGTCGGCAAAAAAACGGCCCGGCAGGAGCACCAGCTGGTCAGGAACCCGGGCGCCACCGGCGAAGAGGCCAATATCTGGGCGGAAATACCGGAGGCGGAGCAGGCCAAGCAGAAGGTAACCGATGAAGAAATAATCAAGATAGCTACCCTGGGCAAAAAGCTTGAGGACTGGTACAAATTTCCCCAGGACATAGAGTGGGCCAAGGAGGACAGTGAAATCTATATCGTCCAGACCCGGCCGGTAACCACCATCAAGGAGACCGCCGAAGAAGAAGAGGAAATTAAGGCCCCGGTGCTGCTCACCGGCGATAAGGCCAGCCCCGGCATAGCCTCGGGCCCGGCCAAGATAATAAGGGAAATCGCCCAGATAGACCGGGTGCATGACGGCGATATACTGGTGGCGGAGATGACCACCCCGGACTTCGTCCCGGCCATGAAACGGGCGGTGGCCATCGTCACCGACCGCGGCGGCCGCACCGCCCACGCCGCCATCGTCAGCCGCGAGCTGGGCATCCCCTGCGTGGTCGGCACCGGTGAGGCAACAACAAAACTCACCAACGGGCAGGTGGTCACCGTGGACGGCTCGCACGGCAAGGTCTACGAAGGTAAGATAACCCGCCGGATAAAGACCACCGCCGTCTCCGATATACTCAAGGAGGCCATCAAGACCAGGACCAGGGTATATGTAAACCTAGCCCAGCCGGAGCTGGCGGAAAAGGTGGCCGCCCACAACGTGGACGGCGTCGGCCTGCTCAGAGCCGAGTTCATCGTGGCCCAGATTGGCGAGCACCCCCAGTACATGATTAAGCAAAAACGGGGAAACGAGTTCGTCGAAAAGCTCTATCACGGCATCAATCTCTTCGCCAAGGCCTTCGACCCCCGCCCCGTGGTCTATAGAACCAACGACTTCAAGACCAACGAATACCGGGAGCTCACCGGCGGCCAGGATTACGAATCGGAAGAAGAAAACCCCATGATTGGCTACCGGGGGGCTTCGCGCTACATCACCGATATTAATGTGTTTAAACTTGAGCTTGAGGCCATAAAAAAGGTCAGGCGGGAGCACAAGAACCTGTGGGTTATGATTCCCTTCGTCAGGACAGTCGAGGAACTGGCCGGAACCAAGAAAATTATGGAGGCCGAGGGCTTGAAGCGCTCCAAAGACTTTAAGCTGTGGATGATGGTCGAGGTGCCCTCCAACGTATTAATCCTGGAGAAATTTTTAGATGTCGGCATCGACGGCATATCCATCGGCTCCAACGATTTAACCCAGCTTATTCTGGGCATTGACCGCGACAGCGAAAAGCTGGCCAAGACCTTTGACGAGCGCAACGAAGCGGTGATGGTGGCCCTGGAAAGGGCCATCAAGGTATCCAGGAAAATGGGCGTCACCTCGTCTATCTGCGGGCAGGCGCCCTCGGTCTACCCGGAGCTTACCGAAAAGCTGGTGGCCTGGGGCATCACCTCGGTCTCGATAAGCCCGGACATGATCGGCACCACCAGAGAGATAATCGCCAGGGCAGAAGCCAAGTTAAAACAAAAATGATTGGTCGGCTTAATATCCGACAGCTCACCGAAGAACGGGAAGAAGGCCTCTCCCCACATGCCGTCAAAAGCAAATTCTCCCGGGGCAGGCAGAGGCCTGAAAAGCCCTGCCCGGTGCGCACCGCCTTCCAGCGTGACCGCGACCGCATCATACACTGCAAGGCTTTCCGCCGCTTAAAGCACAAGACGCAGGTCTTTATCGCCCCCCTAGGCGACCACTACGTAACCCGGCTCACCCACACTTTAGAGGTCGCCCAGATTGCCCGGACTATAGCCCGGGCGCTAAACCTCAATGAAGACCTGGCCGAGGCTATCGCACTGGGCCACGACCTGGGGCACACTCCCTTCGGCCACGTCGGCGAGGATGTCCTGAACGAGCTTTACCATAAGGGCTTCAGGCACAACGAGCAGAGCCTGCGCGTGGTCGACCTGCTGGAAAACGACGGCCACGGGCTTAATCTTACCTGGGAGGTGAGGGACGGTATACTTAACCACTCCAAGGAGCGGCACAGTGTCCAGGCGGGTGCAGAAGCCGGGACTCTGGAGGGCGAGGTGGTCAGGATTTCGGATTCCATCGCCTACATCAACCATGATATCGACGACGCTATAAGAGCCGGCATGCTGGCCGAGGGAGATTTACCCCTGACCGCCATCACCCGGCTGGGCAATACCCGCTCCCTGCGCATCAATACTATGGTCGTTGACATTATAGAGCGCTGCCATCCGTCAATGGGCGATACCAGGGAAAAACCGTCCATAGGCATGAGCCCGGATGTACTGGAGGCCACCGACGCCCTGCGCGACTTTCTCTTCGAGCGAGTCTACAATGTACGCTCGGCGCAGGGGGAATCGGAAAAAGCCAGAGAGATAATTCGCGCCCTGTATAGATATTTTAAAGAGCACGCCGATAAACTGCCGGAAGAGTATAAGTTTTACAGCGATGAGCTGGAACGGAGGGTGGTGGACTATATCGCCGGCATGACCGACCAGTACGCCGCCAGAATGGCGGCGGAGCTTTATCCCGCCCACGAGGCGGAACCGCCGGCTATTGAGAAAAAGAAGAAGGGCAAGACCCCGCCCAAGGCTATACCCCTCCCCCTCTTTGGGGACGAAGCCCCACCCCCCTAGATTTATCTTTACCCACCCGACCACCCTTTAAGGAAGCTTCACCCACTTTCCAGGAAAAAATAGTATATAATATAGTATTATGGGCGCTGTTGACGAAGTAAAACAGAAAATAGACATCGTCGAGGTCATCGGCCGGGATATCACTCTGGTCAAGGCCGGGCGGACTTTCAAGGGGCTGTGCCCCTTCCACGGTGAAAAGAACCCCTCTTTCTACGTCTACCCGGAGCAGCAGAGCTGGCACTGCTTCGGCTGCAACAACGGCGGCGACGTCTTTTCCTTCATCATGAAAAAGCAGAACATAGACTTCGGCGAAGCCTTAAGGCAGCTCGCCCAGAAGGCGGGCGTCGTTGTCCCCACCAGGTTCGAGCCGGGCATGGAAAGCGAGGAGAAGCAAAGATTATACCAGATAAACCAGGCGACGGCGCAGTACTTCCACAATCTGCTTTTAAATTCGCCGGCGGGCAAAAAGGCGCAGGCCTATATCAACAAGCGCGGCTTTAACGAAGAGACGGTAAAAAACTTCCAGCTCGGCTACAGCCCGGACAGCTGGGAAGCGCTCAAAAATTATCTTACGGAGAGAGACTATACCGAAAAAGAGATGATCACCGCCGGTCTGGTAATAGAACCCGAAGGCAAAAAGCCCCACGACAGGTTCCGCAACAAGCTGATGTTCCCCATACTGGATATACGGGGGCAAATCACCGGCTTCGGCGGCCGGGCGCTGGACGACTCCATGCCCAAGTACACCAACTCCCCGCAGACTCCCCTCTTCGATAAGAGCGGCACCCTCTACGGAATAAACCTGGCCAAGGACGCCATCAGGGAGCAGGACACGGCGGTCATTGTCGAGGGCTACATGGACGTTATCACCGCCCACCAGAACGGCTTTAACAACGCCGTCGCCTCAATGGGCACGGCGGTAACCGAAAAGCAGGTCGGCATCTTAAAGAGGCTGACCCGGAACATGGCTTTAGCCCTCGACGCCGATGCCGCCGGCGAGGAGGCAACCTTAAGGACGGTGGGCTACGAAAACACCCTCGACGCTGAGATCAGGGTTATTATTTTGCCAAAAGGCAAAGACCCCGATGACGTTATCAAAGATGATATAGAAAACTGGCGAAAGCTGGTGGCGGCGGCGGTACCCATCGTCGATTACACCTTCGATATGGCCACCGCCGGGCTTGACCTGAATACGGCCAAGGGCAAGGCTTCGGCCAGGGACAGGCTGCTGCCCATCATCGGCGAGATAAAGGACAACGTGCGCCGGGCGCACTATTTGCAGAAGCTGGCCGGCCTGCTCAGGGTGAGTGAACGAGACCTGGAAGCCGACCTGGCCAGGATCAGACCTAAACAGGTCAGGAGGCGGACATCAGCACCGGAACCAAAGGCGGCAGTGCCGGCGCCGATTTCCAGCCCCAAAGAGGAGTACTGCCTGGCGCTGTTATTACAGCACCCGGAGCTTAAATCACAGGACGAAGGGCTTGAGCCGGAACACTTCGAAAACAGCGAAAACCGGGAAATCTTTATCGCCTGGCGGCAGAGTGCTAAAATAGAAGCAATAAGAAAGAAATTAGAGCCGGCCATCCACGAGCACCTGGACTCACTGGCCACCAGACAGCTCTTGAGCAATAACCTGGAGCAGAAATACGCCTGGTGTGCTCTTGACCTGCGGGAGAAATCCCTGCGCAGTCTGAAGCACAAACAGGAAGCGGTACTGGCTATAGAAGCTCAATCAGGAGGCACAGTTGCTGAACTGGCTAAACTCAAGGAGCTGGGGATAGAGGTTGATAGCCAGCTGGCCGGGGTGGTAAAGAGCCGGCGGCGGTTGGAGCAAAGGGGGTAGAGGCAATGGCTTCTAAGGAAAAAAGCGACGATGAAAAAATGTCCGATGACGAGCGGCTAGAGCCCGAATCCGAAGAGCCCAAAGGTCTGCCCAACGCCTTCGCCGACTCCGAGGACGAGGACAACGGCGATAACGGTGAGGAAGACGCCCCCTGGCACGAGGTAAGGCACCTTGAGATTGAAAAACCCGAGTCCCCGCCGGACCTGGAGCTGGAAACGCCGCTGGGACAGATGGGTGACCAGGAGGTAGTCGACGACCCGGTGCGCATGTACCTCCACGAAATCGGGCGGGTCTCCCTGCTCACCGCCGCCGAGGAAAAGGACCTGGCCAGAAAGATGGAGGAGGGGCGGCGCATCAGGCAGATTAGACGGGACTACCGGGAACAACAGGAAACCGAACCTTCGGCGACGGAAATCATACTGGCCATACTTCACGAGCTGGCTCAGGCGGCCTCGGTCATCAACCTGCTGCAGGAGCACCTCGAGCTGCCGACCGGGGTCAGCTTTATCGAGAAAATCTATAACAATAAGATGCGCTCCAGCATTGACAGCGAGATAAGCCCCAACCTGATACTGGCGGTGGCCCACCACTCGCAGAAATCAATATCGGAAACCGAGCTCTTTCTCACCGAGCTGTCGCTGAATATCAACCTGCTGCCGCAGGAAATCCTGGATGCCCTGGGGGAGAAGGTCTCGGCGGCGGGCATGGAGAACCTGGTGAACGACCCCGGCTTCGTCAACGACATTCAGGCCTACGAGACACAGCTGCAGGCCTACCTGGATAACATCGAGTGGGAGGCGGAGAAGGCGGAAAAGCACCTCACCGAGGCCAACCTGCGCCTGGTGGTCAGCGTCGCCAAGAAGCATATCGGGCGGGGCATGTCCCTGCTCGACCTTATCCAGGAGGGCAACATCGGCCTCATCCGGGCGGTGGAGAAATTCGACTACCGCAAGGGCTATAAGTTCAGCACCTACGCCACCTGGTGGATTCGCCAGGCGATTACCCGCTCCATCGCCGACCAGGCGCGGACTATCCGCATCCCGGTTCACATGGTGGAGACCATCAACAAACTGCTCCGGGTCAGCCGCCGGCTGGCGCAGGAGTACGGCCGGGAGCCCACCGCCAAGGAAATCGGCAAGGAGATGGAGATGCCCCCGGAGAAGGTCGGTGAGATAGTCAAGGTATCCCAGCTGCCGGTTTCGCTGGAATCGCCCATGGGCGAAGAGGAGGACAGCCACCTGGGCGACTTTATCGAAGACCGCAACGCCCTGCCCCCCGCCGATGCCGCCTCCCGGCAGCTGCTTAAGGAGCAGATAGACTCGGTGCTTTCCAGCCTCAGCCCCCGCGAGCAACGCGTGCTCCAGCTCCGCTTCGGGTTAGAGGACGGTAGAAGCCGCACCTTAGAGGAAGTGGGCAAGGAGTTTAACGTCACCCGGGAGAGAATCCGCCAGATTGAGGCTAAAGCCCTGCGCAAGCTGCGCCACCCCAGCCGCAGCCGCAGATTAAAAGACTATTTAGAATAACGGTTTTATCTTTTCCCCAAATGGCAGGCTTTTACTTATATCACAGATGGCCTAAGCTAACCATTTATGGAATTATTCGTTATAATAATTAGGCAGCTGTGAGATAAAGAATAATGAAGATCAGAAAGTACTTGAGGTATCTATCAATTCTGGCACTGGTTACGCTAGCCCTCATAGCCAGTGCCTGCCCTGCGCCGGAAGACGAAATAGAGATCAGCCTGGCACCGATACATGAGGTAGAGGTCATTTTTATGGAATCGTTCCCCGTGCAGGTTGGTGTTTATATCAAAGGCGGGCTCAGGGACGGCTGTACCACCTTCCACGACACCGTAGTAACACGGGAAGGCAACACAATCAATATCGAGGTAACGACACAGCATCCTAAAGATACGGCGTGTCCCGCAGTATACACTTTCTTTGAGAAGAACCTGAACATCGGCAGCAATTTCACGGCGGGCGCTACCTACACACTGGAAGTGAACGATTACACGACCACGTTTTTATACCCGTAAGGTTCGCTTTCAGTAATTTTGCCCAACAATTGTTTTCCTTCTCCCCCCACCCCGATTTTATCTTTTCCCACCCGCCACCCTTATGGAAGGGCTAAAGCCCTTTTTACCCCACTCCCACCAGACATTAAAAATCACGTCAAAATGTTAAGGAGGCCCAGCCATCCTTTATCAGCTTAGAGATTATCGGGCCGACGTATACAACTTTTATTCCGGCTTTTTCAAGTAAATCGGATATCCCCATTCTATCGGAACACCATTTGCAGGCAATAATGTCAACGCCAGCCCTACTCAACTCCTTCAGCATCGCCTGAACTTCCGTATCATACGCGGCGAGTTTTTCCGACGGGCCAAAAACAATGAGTTTGATCTCGTCCATCCACTTTTCATTCGCCGCGTGGAACGGGTATACCAGCCCAACCTCTAAAGCCACTTCCCGGTCTCCGGTACCCAGAATTACAAACAGTTTTGTTGCCATGGTCAATCCCTCCTTGTATTAAGCCATTAACGAGTAATGCGGCCGCGGACTACCCGAAAAGCCCCTTCAGATTGCCGAGCAGCTTGCCCCTGGCCCCCATCTTCATCAGCTTCTGCATCTGCCGGAACTGGTTTAAGAGCTGGTTGACGTCGTGGGTCATTACCCCGCTCCCCCTGGCGATGCGCCGCCGCCGGCTGCCGTCGATAAGATTGGGGTTCTGCCGCTCCTCCGGTGTCATCGAGCGTATCATCGCCTCGACTTTCTTGAGCTGTTTCTCCTGCATGCCGTCAGGCATCTGATTGGTCAGCTTTGACGCCCCCGGCAGCATCTCCATCAGCTGGGCTACCGGCCCCATCTTCTGTATTTCCCCCAGCTGGTCGAGAAAGTCCTCCAGGGTAAAGCTGGCGGTTTTCACCTTCTTCTCCAGTTCCTTGACCCGCTTCTGGTCGAAGGTCTTTTCCGCCTTCTCAATAAAGGTGAGCATGTCGCCCATGCCCAGTATCCGCGAGGCCAGCCGGTCGGGGTAGAAAGGCTCAAAGTCGCCCACCTTCTCCCCCACCCCGATAAACTTTATCGGTACCCCGCTCACCAGTCTGATGGAAAGGGCCGCCCCGCCCCGGGCGTCCCCGTCCATCTTGGTCAGAATCAGCCCGGTCAGTCCCAGCCGGGAGTTGAACTCGTCGGCCATCCGCACCGCGTCCTGCCCGGTCATGGCGTCCACCACCAGCAGAACTTCAGCCGGCTTCAGCTCCTTCTTGACCTCGGCAAGCTCGGCCATCAGCACCTCGTCGATGTGCATCCGCCCGGCGGTGTCAACGATGACCCAGCTGGCCGATATTTCTCTGGCTTTTTTAAGGGCGTGGGCGCAGACATCTTTGCTCTTTGATTTGACCGTCTCGTGGTAAACGGGCACGTCAATCTGCCCGCCCAGCGTCACCATCTGCTCGATGGCCGCCGGACGGCGGTTGTCGGCGGCGACCAGCAGCGGCTTCTGCCCGGAATGCTTTAGATTTAAGGCCAGCTTGGCGGCGGTGGTGGTCTTGCCCGAGCCCTGAAGGCCGGCCAGCATAATCACCGATGGCGAATGGGAAGAGGCCTCCAGACGGTTCTCCCCCTCCCCCAGTATTTTAATAAGCTCCTCGTTGACGATTTTGACTATCTGCTGGGCGGGGGTAAGGCTCTCCAGCACCTGCGCCCCCAGCGAGCGCTCCCTCACCCGGGCGGTAAACTCCTTGACCACCTTAAAGTTGACATCGGCCTCAAGGAGGGCTAAACGCACCTGGCGCAACGCCTCGTCGATATCCTTCTCGGTAAGTTTCCCCCGGCTGCCCAGCCTGCGGAATACGGCGCTCAGCTTATCGGTTAAAACTTCAAACATGGCAGTATCATTCTAAGGGGGGAGGGTATTAAGCGTCAAGCCGATTACAAGTTATGCCCCACCCCTTTTTATATCTTTGCCCACCCGCCGCCCTTTAAGGTAAAGGGGGACGGAGTCCCCCTTAAACCCCCTTAAACTCACGGCTTCGCCCCCTCTTAAACTCCCCCCCAAAAAAAATTTAGAGGCTGTGCCTCTGTAGGGCGGGTGGGTGGGAAATAAAACACTCTCTAAAAACCGGGCAAATCCCCATTTAAGACACTCTATCCCACACCTATCAGCAAGCACAAA
>Ga0315553_10001373_pt1 | contig 20287 bp, 16 predicted proteins | sample SalMarSW160140MG_FD_203099 | JGI IMG/M metagenome (GOLD analysis project Ga0315553, IMG submission 203099) | Salt marsh sediment microbial communities from the Plum Island Ecosystem LTER, Massachusetts, United States - Salt Marsh Sediment SW1601-40 ... | reverse complement strand
TATACCAAAGCCCACGATGCTTGACAACGGCTGGTCAAGTTAGGTAAAATACGCCGGTTATCGTGGTATTCCCAAGGGTTATATATTTTAAATTGCTGTCTGAAGGTCATAGCTCTAGCTCCTGCCCCTCTCCGCATTAAAGGCCACAGTGTAATCTGCCACTGGAGGAAGTTACAGACGTGACTGTAAAAACGGAACTTTCGAAGATAGTCAGGCCTGAGAATTTTTTTGATGATCTTGAAGTCCTTAATAGCTATTCCCGAGATTTCAGCCTGGTGCCGCCCGGTGTGCCTAACTACGTAGTCAAGCCCAAAACAGTCGAAGAGGTGCAGAAGGTTATCCAGCTGGCCAACAAAAATTTGTTACCGGTGGTGCCTGTAAGCTCATCGGTGCACTTTCACGGGGCAGCCATTCCCAAGCAGGGCGGTATCATTGTTGACCTGACCCGGATGAACCGTATTCTGGAAATTGACGAGTTTAACCGGCGGGTGCGGCTGGAGGTGGGGGTGACGTGGGAGCATGCCACTAAGGCCCTGGCTAAAAAAGGCTTTAGGCTGATGATGCCGCTGGCGCCTCACCCGATGCGCGCGGTGGTTACCGATCACCTGGAGAGGGAGGTCATCACCAACACCGTCTATGACTATGGGGAGCCGCTACAGAGCATGGAGGTGGTCTGGCCTACCGGCGAAATCTTCCGTACTGGCTCGGCCAGCGTTGCCGGCTACCCCGACTCGCCATCTAAAGGAGCCAATCCTTCGGGGCCAGGCCTGGATTTCTACCGTTTCCTCCAGGGCGCCCAAGGGACGATGGGAATAGTAACCTGGGCCAACCTTAAGATTGAATACCTGCCGGCTATGGATCGGGTGCTACTAGCGCCGGTTGACGACTTGGGATACACCATTGATTTTCTGCACCGGATACTCAAGGTCAGGATAGGCCAGGAGTGCCTGCTGCTGAATAATACAGACATGGCGGCGCTGGTCGCTCAGAAATGGCCTGATGATTTTGAGAATCTAAGGGCAAGCCTGCCCCCTTGGAGCCTTATCCTAATCTTAAGCAGCATGGCCCGGCGTCCTGAAGAGAAGCTCAAATATGAACAGAATATGCTTGATGGCATCATCAGGAACGGGTTCTCCGAAGTTAATTTAGCCGATAACCTGCCTGGCTTCCCAGGTATTGGTAAAAAACTCTTAGCTCTTCTGCGCCAGCCTTGGCCCAAGGATAAGCTTTACTGGAAGCATCGCTATCGAGGTGGCTGCCAGAGTATTTTCTTCATCACTCGGCCGAGTCTGGCCACTCAATTTATCAATCTGATGGAGGCAATCGCTGCCCAGTACGGCTACCCCGTGGATGACATAGGTAGCTGTATCCAGCCTATTGAGCATAACCGCGCCTGCCAGATGCAGTTCGACATTTTCTATGACCCCACCAGCGAGTTTGATGTTGAGCTGGTACGCAGCCTCTACCACGACGCTATCACTACCCTGGCCAAGGAGGGCGCGCTCTTTACCCGGCCCTACGGGGAGCTGGCTAGCCTGGTCTATGAGAGGGCCACCGGCTACGCCGCTGCACTGAGGAGGGTGAAGAAGGTCTTTGACCCCAACAATATCATGAACCCCGGGACTTTGTGCTTCTAGGGAGGATAAATATGCTCAAAGGTAAACTGAGCCTAGATGTAACCAACTTGGATAATTTTGAATATGATATGAGCAAGTGCATCAAGTGCAAGGGGTGCTACTGGGTAGACCATATCTATATGCCCGGAGTGACCTTCAGCACCCGCTGCCCCAGCGCCACCCGCTACATGTTCGATTCCTACGGTGCCTACGGCAAGATGAGAATCGGGCTGGCCATGCTGGAGGGGCGAATGGACTATTCCGACGAACTATTGAAGACGCTTTACGCCTGCCCTCTCTGCGGCGCCTGCGACGTCGGATGCAAGCGTAACCTGGATTTAGAGATAGAGCTTACCCTGGAGGCGCTGCGGATAAAGGCGGTCAAGGACGGCAAGGGGCCCATGCCCGCCCATAAGAAGGTAGCCAAAAAGATAGACGAAAAGCACAACCGTTTCGGCTCGCCGCACGAAAACCGAAAAAAGTGGCTCACCAAGGATATCAAGGTTGCCGCCAAGGCCGATGTGCTCTACTTCGTCGGCTGCTCGGCGGCCTACACCAGCCCGGAAATCGCTCGCGCCACCGCCAAGATATTAAACGCCGCCGGTACCCCCTTTATGCTCATGTCCGACGAGTGGTGCTGCGGCAATATTATCTATTCCGTCGGCATGATTGACGAGGCCAAAGAGCTGGCCAAGCGTAACGTTGAGGCGGTAAGAAAGACCGGCGCCAAGACCCTGCTGGTCAGCTGCGCCGAAGGCTACCGCATGTGGAAGGTAGACTACCCCAAGATGCTGGGTATCCCAACCTCCGAACTGGGCTTTGAGGTGGTGCACCTGACCGAGATGGCGGCGGAGCTAATCAAGAAGGGGGCGCTCAAATTTACTAAGCCGCTTGATATGCGCCTGACCTACCACGATTCCTGCAGCCTGAGCCGCCTGAGCGAGCCCTGGACCCCCTGGAATGGGGAGCGGGGTGAGTGGGGCATGGTCAGCCCCGGCCTGGAGCGCCGGCGTGGTACCAACGGCGTCTATCAGGCGCCAAGGGACATCTTGGAAGCTATCCCCGGTCTGGAACTGGTGGAGATGATACGGATGAAGGAAAACGCTTTCTGCTGCGGGGCGGGGCGGGGCACTCAGGAGGCCTTCCCCGACTTTGCCGCCTGGGCTGCCGAGCAGAGGCTGTTTGAGGCCAAGGAGGTGGGTGCCGAGGGCATAGTGGCCACCTGCCCGATGTGCAAGGACAATTTTGCCAGGGTGGCCCGGCAGAACGGCGAGGATTTAAAGATATACGATATTTCCGAGCTTATCCTGGCGGCACTCTAGACAAGGCTTGTGGAGGTGAGTTATGGCTATATCTAAAGAAGCGTACAGGGTCCTGGAAGCTATCGTGGGTGAGGACTATATCTCGTCCGACCCGGTGGTCTGTGAGGGTTACCGCTCTGGGCCTGCCGGCTATGAGGCCGGCCTGGGCTACGAAAGGGTAATGACCAAGGTACCCGGCTGTGTTATCATGCCCCTGACCACCGAGGAAGTCCAGAAGATAGTCAAAGTCTGCAACCGCTATAAAATCCCCTATGTCCCTTACAGCACTGGCTGGTACGGCCCCCGCTCTCACTGCCACGTGGAAGACGAACTGCTGATTGACCTGAAGCGGATGGATGACTTTGAGATTGATGAAAAGCACCTCTACGCATTGGTGGGGTCGGGGGTGATTTACTCCCAGCTTCAGGAGGAGGCGATGAGGCGGGGCTGTTATATTATTGTCGGCGGGGGTGGCTCGCAGTGCTCTGCCATCGCCAACATGCTGGGCGATGGCTGGTCGCCCTTAAGCTACCGCATCGGCCTGCCCCACCGCCGCATACTGGGTACCGAGCTGGTCCTGCCCGACGGCGAGCTGGTGAAGTTAGGCTCGCTGGCGGTGGGAGACGACCCCTTCTGGGGGGACGGCTTCGGGCCCGACCTGCGCGGCTTGCTGCGGGGCTTTACCGGCCTGCGGGGGTGCCTGGGTATCGTCACCAGGATGGCTATAAAGCTTTTGCCCTTCCAGCCGGAAAAACTGGAGCCTACCGGGATTTCACCCAATACCACCCTCCAGCTTCCCTCCAAGCGGGTCAAGTGGATAAACTTTACCATGCCCAGTAAAGAAGCCATGAAGGAGGCCATGTTTGAGATGGCCCGGGCCGAGATAGGCGCCGGCGTCACCAAGGTGCCTATATTCTGGCGGGCTATTGCCAAGGCCAGATGCAAGGAAGAATTTTGGGATATCTGGTCCAAGGAGAACGAGGAGACCATAAGCAGCTTTCACCTGCTGCGGGTGTTGCTGGTAGGCTTCGGCTCCGAAGAGCAGTTGGAATACGAAGAAAGGGTACTAAACGATATCATCACCGAGCTGGGCGGCGAGGCCCGCCGCACCCGGCCTACCGACGAGTCCTGGTTCAAGAACGCCGACTCCGCCGGTATGTGGCTGATGTGCGGCGGCTATGTCTCGGTGGACTATGTTATTGAAACGCTGGAGCACGCCATCCCTCACGGGGAAAACTATGCCGAACTTAAGCGCAAATTCACCCCGCCGCTTATGCCGGACTACGGTGACCCCGGCTGGTTCCAGAGTTTCGAGCTGGGACACCAAGGCTATTCCGAGTTCCTGATTTACTGGGATCCCGACGTGAATACCGATGGCGTTGACCACTTCTACTTGGAGACGTCCAAAGAGAATATCAGGAAGCGTTTCTACACTTCGCTTTTGGGGCCGCATCAGCCGCTTTACCTGACCGGCCCAGCCTACGGGCCCAACTACCACAAGTGGCTACTCAAGATCAAGGACGAATTTGACCCCAGCTTCCTCTCTCACCCGCCGGTGCCTTTAGCCCACGACCACTTTGTTGAGCGGGCGGAGTGGATGAGGCCAATGAAGGACTGGGAGAGCCCTAAATTTGCCCCTTAACCATAATTTTGCTAAGGATAACGAAGGTAGAATCTTGGCAGAGGGTTGGTTGTAAAGGAGGAAGCATTTATGGCTAGAGCATATTCCGGGTTTCTCAATTTTTCTTGGGAAGGATGAATCTCCATGGTGGCGGAGGGAGAGGGATTCGAACCCTCGACCCCGATAACTCGGAGTAAGCGCTTAGCAGGCGCCCGCACTAGACCACTATGCGATCCCTCCGCTTCCTGCGGCTTAATTCATTATGCCATATGGCAGGTGAATCAACAAACTTTAAAATCTTTTCGCAAGCAAAGCTGACGAGGATTAGCGTAAATTAAGTCCCGTCTCCCCCATTTGTACCCGGCAGGTCTTTGATATTACTGCGGGCTTACTTGCCCTTCTGTTGAGAGGGCCGAGATGTCTTCAATGCGGCAGCAAAAGGTACCAGCAGGAGCAACCACTTCAACTGTTTGCCCCTTTTCTTTATCCAGGATTGCTTTACCCAGGGGGGACGCAACAGAAAGTTTACCCTTGGCTGGATTTGCCTCTCGGGGATCGACTAAAGTATAGCTGGACTCTTTACCTGAGGATAAGTCACGAAGCACTACCGTGTCTCCGAATTTTGCCCTCGATGTGTCCTGGCCTTCCCCCACTAGCTTCGCCTGATTTAAGGTTGACTCTATCTCCTTAATTCTTCCTTCCAAATGTGACTTACGTTCTCTAGCTGCTTCTAGGGGAGCATTTTCTCGAAAGTCCTTGTCAGCGGCTGCCTTTTGTATCTCCTCAGTAACTTGGGAGCGTTGATTTTTCAGGCTGGCTAATTCCTTCTCTAATTTTGCGTAGCCTTGTGCAGTCAGGGTGGCCTGGACCTGAGCACTTTGCCAAACGGCGGCTGTTTTTGAATAAGTTTTTTTCGCCCTGAGGTGAGGAGCTAAATTTATGCTGCTGAATCTCTTTTTCCAGATGTACGTAAGGAAAGACTTGAGGGGTTTGACTGCTGATGGGGTAATATGTTCGCCATAGCTAGCCACGTCCACGGGGCTAACGTCCTTTACTTGTCTGGATAAGCCAAGCCATCTGACGAAATTAGATATCTCTGCCTGTGTTTTTACCCGTTCTTCCGGCGGTAGATTCGATAGGAAAGCGTCAGCTACTTCAGCAAGTGTCGGATTGTGCTCGGTGGTGTTTTCCACTAGGAAGTAGATAATAGCCCAGAAGAATGAGAGCTGTCAATTTGCGTCGGAACTCATACTGCGCCTTGAGTATTTGGGCTGATGGAGATATAATATATCTTTTCGGAATAATCGTGGAGGTGGCTGGAGTGTCCACTCGAGATACTCAGGCAATCCAAGGGCTGAAAAGTGCTATTGCTGAAGGCAAGAATTGGTATGTAGCCGTGCTTGAAGCCATTCGTCTCTGGCGTAGTTCTGAAGAGGACTACGAGGGGCGACATTATCAGTATCTTGTTGACAACGAAGCTTTCGATTGGCTAGTTCTGGCGGAGAGGTTGTGTGTAGAGCTCGATGGGCTTATCCCAGAAGAGGAGCGGGCAAATCTTCTCTTCTTCGGTATACCACCGATAGAATTACCTAAAGACGAATTTAAGAATATCATTGGTGACTTTAAATACCAGGCTCACCTTAACTATTTCTATGGCATTCTTGTGGAAAAATTTCTCGTTTTGGCTGTAACTGCTGAGATACGAAAGAAGAAGAGAACTCTGGGTTTGAACAACGATAACGGAGTAGTCGACGAGGTCTACCAACGCATTTATGGTGCCACTCAATTCGCCCTTTTGAAGCAGTTTAGAAAAGAGAGACATTATCCTCAACTCAGGTCTATAAGCCTGAGCGGGCTTAATGAATTTACCTATTGGCTATTTAAATATCGTATAAAAAGGCGTGATAAATCCTGCGTGGCTAGTGATACCAAAAAAGCCCTGACAAAGTTGCATGAGATAGTAGACCTCAAGGCTAGGCCACTTCGCCCTTCCACCCTTGAAGGCTGAGAGTTGTCAACTATCAGCCGATGATGAGCTTAGTTGAGATAATTCCTGGTGTAACCTTTCCAGTTTATCTTTGAGCATAGCAAGCTTTTGTTTCTCTCTTTCAATAACCTGAGATGGCGCTTTGCTTAAGAAGGCGTTATCTCTTAGCCTGGCTTCAAGTTGGGCAATTCTTCCTTTGATTTCCTCGCTTTCCTTTACCAGTCGTTGTTCTTCAGCAAGCCGGTCCACCATGCCTGCCAAAGGCAAAACCACTTCAGCCTCTTTCAACACCAAAACCAGGGCTTTATCTTTAGTGGGTTCTCTTTTCTGGCGACCGAGTATTGTTAAGGGCCGGACTTTGGCCAGTGTTTCTATTATATTCGCTTGTGTGACAAGACCCGAAAGAAGCTCATCAGCATAAACTTGGGTTTCAATCCATTTGGTTGGCCTTACCTTATATTGAGCCCGAACGTTACGGATAGAGCGGATAATTTCTGTTACGGAATCCATCACCCGCTCTGCTTCTGGAGCAAAGGCCTTATCGTCAGCGAGGGGATAAGGAGCTATCATTATGGAAGCCGGCATTTGGTCAGGTAGGCGTTGCTTTAAGTTTTGCCACAATTCCTCTGTAATAAAAGGCATGGAAGGATGCAAAAGACGCAGTGACTTTTCCAATGTATTGGTCAGGAAGGGCAAAGGTGAAGGGGTTGATTGGCTACGAAGTCGTATCTTAGCAATTTCAATATACCAATCGCAGAACTTCGACCAGACAAAATCGTAAACCTGCTGCTCTGCTTCACCAAATTGGAAATCTTCCATCAGCCCGGTAACATTTTTGACAAGCTTATTGAGCTGGCTATCAATCCATTGGTCTTCTATTCTCTGTGGTTGGAGCTCGGTTGCCTGAGCTTCTAGCCTTACAGCGTCCAGGCTCTGAAGTATAAATCTGGTGGCATTCCACAATTTATTGACAAAATTGCGGCTGGATTCCAATTTACTTTTGCCCAGATTTATGTCATTCCCCGGTGAAGTCCCGGTAGTTAGAGCAAATCGGAGAGCGTCAACACTATATTTGCTTATAGCTTCGGCAGGGTTTATAACGTTCCCTCGCAATTTGCTCATTTTTTCTCCGCTTTCATCACGAATCAGGCCATGGAGGTAAACAGTGTGGAAAGGTATCTCTCCGGTATCCTCCAGTCCCATCATAATCATTCTGGCGACCCAGAAGAAAAGAATGTCATAACCTGTTTCCATTACCGAGCCGGGATAGAAATAACGGAGGTCATCCGTGTCATCTGGCCAGCCTAGAGTAGAATGTGGCCATAGCGCTGAGCTGAACCAGGTGTCAAGGACATCAGGGTCCTGGCTGATTTGTTTCGAACCACAATGAGTACAAGCTGAAGGTTCATCTACAGATACGGTCAACTCGCCACAGTCCTGGCAATACCATACTGGGATACGATGTCCCCACCATAGTTGTCGGCTAATACACCAATCCCTGATATTTTCCATCCAGTCAAAATATATCTTGGCAAAACGTTCCGGAAGTATGGTGACCCTGCCATCTTTAACAGCTGCGATAGCAGCTTTAGCTAATGGCTGTGTTTGGACAAACCATTGCAGGCTGACTTTGGGTTCAATCATTGTCTGGCAACGACCGCAATGTCCTACCGAATGAGAGTAAGGCTCGATTTTCTCCAGGAGTTTTTTGTCTTCTAGGTCGGCTAATACCTTATCTCGACAGGCAAACCTTTCCAGTCCTTGATACGGTCCGGCATTCTCGTTCATAGTAGCATCGGGGTTCATGATATTTACCAGTGGCAAATTATGTCTCTGGGCTACTTCGAAGTCCGTGGGGTCATGGGCTGGAGTTATCTTCAATGCTCCGGTGCCGAAAGAAGTATCAACAGCATCATCAGCGATTATGGGGATTTCCTTATCTATAATGGGGAGGGTGACATTCTTGCCTATGAGGTTTTTGTAACGCTTATCTTCAGGATTTACCGCCACAGCCGTGTCGCCGAGGAAAGTTTCCGGTCGGGTAGTAGCTACGGTGACGAAACCCTCGCTTTCGGTTAGAGGATAGCGAACATAGTAAAGGTGTCCGACAATATCTTTATGTTCTACCTCGAGGTCGGAGAGGGCAGTTTGGCAGCGGGGACACCAGTTTATCATCCGCTCTCCACGATAAATTAACCCCTTGTTGTACAAATGGACAAAAGCGGTACGAACTGCCTTGCTCGGGCCTTCATCCAGGGTGAACCTCTCCCTTGTCCAATCACAAGAGGCTCCCAGTAGCTGGTGTTGATGTCTGATATCCTCTCGTCTCTTATTAGCCCATTCCCAGGTTAACTTAGTAAACTTTTCTCTGCCTATCTCGCCCTTAGTCTGCCCTTGTTTTGCCAGTTGCTGCTCCACAACTACTTGCGTAGCAATGCCAGCATGGTCGGTCCCCGGTAGCCACAAGGTGGGGTCACCTTTCATCCTGTGCCACCTGACCATAATATCCTCCAGTGTCGAGGTCAGAGCATGCCCTAGGTGGAGTTCACCGGTAACATTGGGAGGGGGCATAATAATGACAAAAGGCTTCTTGTTGGGGTCTATTTTAGGAGAAAAATAGCCTTGCTTGAGCCAGAAATCATACCACTTTTTTTCTATCTTGCCTGACTCGTAGGCTTTAGGTATTTCGGACATTAACTCTAAACCTATCTTAGTTGTCGGCTGTCAGCTGAAAGAAATCTTGATACAAATTCCAAATTCAAAGCTTGTTTGGGCGTCTGGATTTTGGCTTTGGGAGGAACTCCGCCACCCTATCCAAAATCTTGTCAGCCACCTCTCGTTTGGGCAGGAGAGGTAAGCTATCAACTTTACCTTCTCGGTCAATTATGGTTACTCGATTGGTATCGGCGCCAAACCCACTATCGGTGGCCGTAATATCATTGGCCACGATGAGGGCAAGTCCCTTTTGCTTTAGCTTCTGCTTGGCATTTTCCACCAGGTTGCTGCTTTCAGCAGCAAAGCCTACTTTAATGAAATTTCCTTTGACACTGCCTAGGATATCCGGAGTGCATTCCAGCTCTAAGGTCAACCCTGTCTCCCTTTTTTTAGTCTTGTCTTTGGCCGCTTTTATCGGATGATAATCAGCTACGGCGGCTGCCATGACCAGGGCGTCAGCTCGGGGAGTTACATTCTCTACTGTTTGACGCATTTCCTGAGCAGTGTTGACTTTGACCACGTCAACGCCTACGGGCTCGGGTAAAGAGGTGGGTGCTGTAATCAATGTTACTTTAGCTCCCCGGTCGCGGGCCGCTTCAGCCAGAGCATAGCCCATTTTCCCTGAGGAGCGGTTGCTTATGTAGCGAACCGGGTCGATAGGCTCTTGGGTACCGCCTGCGGTAACCAAGATATGTTTGCCGACCAGGTCCCCACCCCTACCCAGTACCTGGCAGATGCTGCCTATAATATCAGTGATATCGGCGAGTCGCCCCGGACCTTCTTTACCCGAGGCTAAACGGCCCGTGGCTGGAGCAATAATCATAAAGTTGCGAGCTTTAAGCTTGGACAAATTATCCTGGGTGGCTGGATTGTTATACATATTGGTTTCCATAGCTGGGGCAATAAGCACCGGTGCCCTGGTAGCCAGAACCGTGCAGCATAGCATGTCGTCAGCAATGCCAGCAGCCAGTTTGGCAATGATATTAGCTGTAGCGGGAGCAATAACTACTATATTAGCAGCTTTTGCCAAAGAGATATGTTCAATGCTGAATTCTGAAGCCAAATCAAACATTTTGGTAACTACGGGTCTATCTGTAATGGCCCAAAAGGTAAAAGGTGATATAAACTCGATGGCTTCTTTGGTCATAATTACATTCACCTTCGCCCCGGCCTGAGTTAGCTGGCTGGCAATCTCTGCTGCTTTGTAGGCAGCAATGCTCCCTGTTATCCCTAAAATTATGGTTTTGTTGCTGAGCATTACTGTTCCTTGTTCATTTCATAAATGAGGCGCAGTCCAATTAAGGTTAAATCGGGGTTTATTACGTCTATGGCTGCTATCTCTTCGGCAAATGGATAAGCCTGGCCGCCGGTAGCTACCACCTTTGCTTTGCTTCCCAATTCCTGTTGTATTCGACGAATCATGCCTTCAATAAGCTCAATGTAACCGAATATTATACCTGATTGCATAGCCGAGATAGTATTTCTGCCGATGACTTGCTTGGGATGGATTAGTTCTATTCGAGGGAGCGCAGCAGTACGGGTGAATAAAGTTTCAGTAGCTATGATAATGCCCGGGGCAATAGCCCCGCCAAGATAATCACCCTCCTTGGAAACAACGTCGAAGGTGGTAGCAGTGCCAAGGTCAATAATTATTAACGGTTTTCCGTAGAGGTTCTGGGCAGCCACGGCGTTGACCACGCGGTCAGGACCAACCTCACGAGGATTATCCAGGCGGATGCGCATGCCTGTCTTGATACCAGCTTCGACTACTAAGGGTTCAGTATTTAAATATTTCTTACATAGTTCCACGAATGTATACAGTAGCGGTGGCACGACACCGCATAATACTACTCCGGTAATCTTTGAAGGCAAAACCTTTTTTCGCTCCATAAGGTTGAGCACCACTCCACCATACTCGTCTGAAGTCCGATGAATGCCGGTAGCTAAATTCCAGGTGGCTTTTAGCCTATCGCCATCAAATATACCCAGCTTAATGTTGGTGTTCCCAATATCAATTGCTAATAACATAGGTGCTTAGCCTTATCCTTATTCTCCTGGCATTACGGGCTGAGTATAGCATTACTAGCTAATCCATGCTACCATCGAAGCCCCAGGTTAAGAAGCCGGGTATTAGCTGGAAATATGCTTTTCGCCACCTCCCCTTTGCAAGTCTTGTAACTTCTTGACCATCGCCTGCCAATGTGTACCCTGCCAGTAGATGCGATGACAGGCGGGGCATTCCGTATATTGAGTTTGAGTTTCAAAAACGTGAGGGGGGACCAGGTTTTGCACCTCTTCTTTATCCCGAGCTATTAATGCTTGATTACATTCGAGACAAAGCGAGAAAGGTTTGAAATGATAATTTAAATTCAACGTTTTCACCACTTCCTGCACCTGGAGTTTGGGGGTATCCTGTTTAACGAGTATAGTTTTGAGTTTGCCATTTGTGACCAGGCGTCTTTTCATAAATTGAGTATCTTTAGTCAAAATCACTCTATCCTCACTAAGAGCTGTTTTAACCATTTGACCATCGTTTTTTTGCTTAAACAGTAGAGTATCATAGCCAATTAGCCTTAACCATCGAGCCAGTTTGCCAACGTTGTTATCTGCGATGAATTTAACTTCCATAGCTTGTCCAGAATAAGGATAGCTGATTCGGCTGGACGGATTAGAGGCTTCGCCGATGGCGGATGTAAAAAAATATGCTCACGAATAACAAAGTTTATCTATTTTAGCATTAATCCCGTGGCTAGAGTAGCTATTACCACTTAACCCCTTAGACCGTTCATATCGAGTCTGCGTGATTCGAATTATTGACAGAAGGCGGGTTTTCCCGTATCCTTTGAGGCTGCAAGAATCTTTAAGGAGGTTAGGGAATGCCAGTTAATATGATTGTCTGCTGCAAGCAAGTACCTGATCCTGAGGCGCCACCGGCTGTGTTTAAGGTGGTAAATAACCAAATGACCTTGCCGCCGGACGTAAAACCTGTAATCGGTCAGTACGAGGAATTCGCCTTGGAAGCTGCCCTCAAAATCAAAGATACCGCGGGGGGCAAAATTACTGCGCTCAGCTTAGGTAATAACTTCGTTCGCGATGTGATTAAGAAGGCGTTAGCTGTGGGGGGCGATGAACTCATTCTTATGGAAGACGAAGCTTTTGAAGGTGGCGATAGCTGGTCAACTGCCAACGCCTTGGCTATGGCAATAAAGAAAATAGGGGAATATGACATTATTTTCTGCGGTAGGCAATCCTCTGACTGGGATGCTGGGCAGGTGGGGCTAGGAATTGCTGAGATTTTAGGAATCCCGGCTGTAACTTTAGCTCGTAAGGTAGAGGTCACAGATGGGAAAGCGAAGGTTGAGAGAGTTATTCCCGATGGCTACCAGGTTGTTGAAGTGACGCTTCCCACCCTAATTATAGTAACCAGCGGGATAGGAGCGCTTCGTTATCCCAACTTGAAAGGAATCATGGCAGCGGGTAAAAAACAACCTGTCATTTGGAAGCCAGCCGATATCGGGCTTGAGCCTTCACAAGTTGGCGCTGCTGGAAGGCGTAGCAAGTTAGATAAACTCTTCCAGCCAGTCAAGGAGGCCAAATGTGAAATCATCGAAGGAGAGACGCCCTCAGAGGCGGGCGCTAATCTGGCCGTAAGGCTCAAGGAAGCCAAATTGCTTTAAAGTTAAGGAGGGAATAATGGCTGAAAACAAAGGTATATTAGTTTGTGGTGAGCTGGCAAACGGGAAGTTAGCCTCCATTACTACTGAGTTGCTAGGATGTGGTAGGAAGCTTGCTGATGACCTGAAGGAAGACTTATCTTGCCTGCTGGCCAGCGATTCAGTTGGCGGGGCTTCCAAAGAAACAATTGCCTTCGGAGCAGACAAGGTTTATGCTGTAGAACACCCCGCACTCAAAGTATATCAAGCAGATTCCTATATGCAAGCCGTGGAAAAATTGGTCAACGAAATTTCGCCTCGGGCAATACTTATAGGGCAGACTTCTATGGGTAGAGACTTGGCTCCTCGCCTCGCCTTCAAACTAGGTACCAGCCTGACGACGGATTGTCTCGACTTAAGCATAGACCCGGCAACGAAGCTGCTGATACAAACGCGGCCTGTTTATGGTGGCAATGCTCAAGCCATATTCACCGGTGAGCTTGTGCCTCAGGTGGTTACTGTCAGGACCAAGGCAATGTCGCCGTTGGAGCGCGATGACTCAAGGAAAGGAGAAGTCGTGCCCACCAAGATTGACATAGATACGTCGAAAGTAAGGGCCAAGATATTGGAAACTGTTAAGGAAGAGGCGGTCGGCATTAAGCTTGAGGATGCTCCTGTGATTGTCTGTGGAGGTAGAGGGATAGGGGGTCCTGAGCCCTTCCAAACTACATTGAAAGAGCTAGCTGATTTGCTGCATGGCGCAGTAGGTGCCTCACGTCCTCCTGCTGATAACGGCTGGGTGCCAGAGGCAGTACATATCGGACTCACTGGAAAAATTGTCGCTCCTGATATTTACATCGCTATAGCAGTTTCGGGTGCCAGTCAGCACACAGCGGGATGTTCGGGTTCCAAGCATATTATAGCCGTCAATAAGGACCCTGAGGCTAATATATTCAGGGAGGCGGAATTTGGGGTGGTGGGTAAATATGAAGAAGTGGTGCCGGCCTTCACTAATAAGCTAAAGGAGCTATTAGCTGGCTAAATAATATAAAAGCTGCCAGGCGTTCTCACTCGCCCTTGCCTGCCTTATTCTTGTCAGCGGTGATTTTCTGAGTGAGATGAGCTGGCACTTCTTCATAATGGTCAAACTCCATCGCAAAGCTAGCGCGCCCTTGTGTCATTGACCTTAAATCTATGGCATAGCGAAGCAGCTCTGCGTAGGGTGCTTGGGCTTCAATGACATTGATGCCATCACTGGGACTCATCCCAAGCACGCGTCCTCTCTTGGTATTAAGATCGCTGGCAATATCCCCAGTATACATCTCAGGCACGGTTATAGTAAGATTCATTATAGGCTCAAGCAATACCGGCTCTCCCTGAGATAATCCCTTTTTTAAGGCCTGTGCTCCCGCAATCTTAAAAGCAATGTCCGAAGAATCTACTGAATGGAAGCTGCCATCGTAAAGGGTTACCTTCATGTCCACTACGGGATAACCAGCTAAAACCCCCTCCTGTTTCGCCTCATTGACTCCCTTTTCCACGGAGGGGATATAGTTCTGGGGTATTGCCCCCCCAAAGATTTTCTTAGCAAATTCAAATCCCCCATTCCGGGACAAAGGTTCCAACTCCAGAAAGACATGTCCATATTGACCATGTCCTCCACTCTGCTTTTTATGTTTATGCTCCGCCTTGGTTGACATAGTAATAGTTTCTTTGTAAGGAATCTTTGGCAGGTCTAATTTCACCTCTACTCCAAACTTGCGACGTATTTTCTCCTTGACTATCTCCAGGTGGCTATCACCAACTCCGGAAATAATAAACTCGTTAGTATCAACCTCTCGACGTGTTTGGAGAGAAGGGTCCTCCTCACAAATCCTGGGCAAAACGGTGCTCATCTTATCTAAATCGGTTTTCGTCCGAGGCTGGATTGCCATGCTGAAATTCGCTCTGGGAAACTCGATAGCGGGGAATATCACAGGATGCTCGCGAGCACAGAGGGTATCCCCTGTGGTGGTTAAACTTAACCTCGCCACTGCCCCAATGTCTCCGGCAGCGACCTGCGGCACGGGCTGTTGATTTTTGCCCAGCATGGTAAAGAGCTGGCCAATCCGTTCCACGCTATTCTTGTTAGCATTCCAAACTTGGGAATTACTGGTAATGACGCCTGAATAAACCCGAAAGTAACTAAGCTTGCCGACATAGGGGTCGGCGCTGGTTTTAAAAACAAGGCTGGACAGGGGAGACTCCGAGGTAGGGTTGATCTCCTCTTGATTGCCTGTGGAAACATTATTAGCGACGAAGGCGTCCTTTTCTTCTGGCGAAGGCAAACAATAGCAAATACCGTTGAGAAGTTGCTGGGTGCCGATGCTCTGCAAAGCAGAGCCAACAAAAACAGGCACCAGCTTGCCAGCAAGGGTAGACTTTTTTATGGCGGCAAAAATTTCCTCGTTGTTTATGGGCTCGCCCTCCAGATACTTGTTAATGAGCTCGTCATCAATTTCCACGACGGCCTCTACTAACTTCTCACGGCTAGCTTCTGCTTGTTCCTGAAGTGTCGAAGGTATTTCTGCTTCCTGCGAGGCAGCGCCAGTATAAGCTTTCATAGTCACCAAATCTACAATGCCTTGAAAATCACTTTGTGAACCTATGGGTAATTGAAGGGGCAGACATCTTGGTGACAACTTAGCCTGAATTCCTTCCAAAGTGGAGAAGAAATCGGCATTATCACGGTCCATCTTATTAACAAATATCAACCGCGGCAAATTTGCTTTTTCAGCATCGCCCCACACCTGTTCTGTGCCTACCTCCACACCCGAAGCGGCGCATATTACAACTATTGCTCCCTCGGTTACTCTCAATCCCGATCTTACCTCACCGGTAAAATCGGCATATCCCGGGGTATCAATGAGATTCAGCTTCACCTCCTGCCACTCAAATGGAAGCAGAGACAGGTTGATGCCCATATGGCGTTCCACCTCGAGCGGGTCATAATCTGAGGTAGCAGTGCCATCTTCAACGCTACCTAAACGCTGAATAGCACCCGAGGTAAAGAGCATGGACTCGGTAAGCGAGGTTTTACCTGCCCCTTGATGAGACAGTAAGACAACGTTTCGGATTTGCACGGCTCTACATTATAATCTTGCCCTTGGAGATAAGCAACTGCTGTTGCATTATAAAGTGTGATGCTGTAATGTGATAATCAGGCGAGATGAAACTGAGTTATGATCAGGTAAGGCATATCGCTTGGCTTGCTCGCTTGGGCTTAAGCGAGGAAGAAGTAGAGAGATTTAGCCTCCAGCTATCTAATATTCTGGAGAACTTCGAAATACTCAAGCAAGTAGATACGGCCAATGTGCCACCAGCGACTCATACCATCCCGCTACAAAATGTCTTCAGGAAAGACGATGTAGCTGAGTCATATTCTCAAGCTGAGGTTTTATCAAACGCACCAAAACAAGCCGAAAAATGTTTTAAGGTTCAAGCAATACTAGAGTGAGCCCATCAGTCAAATGATTACCTACATAGTTATCGCCATCGTAATTGGTTACCTCCTTGGCTCTATCCCTTCAGCATATCTTGCCGGTCGTCTGAGAAAAGGGATAGACATCCGAGAAGTCGGCAGCAAAAACATGGGCGCTATGAATGTTTTCTATCAGGTCGGGCCGATGGAGGCTGTGCTAGTAACCTTGGCTGACCTGGGCAAAGGCGTAGGAGCAATTCTTTTGGTGCGGTGGGTGTCAGGCAACCCTCTGATTTCACCGTTTGATTTTCTTACCGGGCTTGCCGGCGCAGCTGCCATAATGGGCCATATCTTTCCCATTTTCCTTAAATTCCATGGTGGTAAAGGAGCAGCTACCGCCATCGGGATTCTAATCTTCTTGATGCCCTGGGCAGTTCCGTTTCTCTTTATTGTTTTTGCCATAGCTTTATTTGTTACTCGTAATCCCACTTTTAGTTATAGCCTGCTCCTTATTGTTTTCCCATTTGTTGCGGGGTTTATTTACGTCGACCGCTACGGCGAGCCTTTGGCTTTAGTTTTCTACTCCATAGGCTTGGGGGTATTCCTGGGCATACAGTACATCCCCAGGCTTAAAGAGATGCATGGCAAAACTGGCGGCGACTGGTGCAAGGTTATCAGGCGTCGCAGCCTCAGGGAAAGGTTCTAAATATGCCGGCGAACGAACTACACCAGCTAACTATTCGTGAAGCGCACGAGCTTCTTAAACAAAGGAAAATTTCCTCCACGGAACTGACAAAATCTGTACTGAAGCGTATCGCTGAGATAGAGGGGAAAGTTCATGCCTGTGTCACTATTGTCGAAGACATCGCTTTGAAAGAGGCCGGGAAAGTAGATAATTACATCAAAACCGCCCGTGAGATTACCCCTTTAACCGGTATTCCTACCTTAATCAAAGATGTCATATGTACCAAAGGGATAAGAACTACCTGTAGTTCAAAGATGCTGGAAAACTTCTTCCCTCCCTATGATGCTACGATAATAGAGAAGCTGAAGGCACAGAAGGCGGTGATAGTGGGAAAAACGAATATGGATGAGTTTGCCATGGGCTCTTCCACGGAGCACTCCGCCTTTTTCCCCACCTACAATCCCTGGGATTTAAGTCGGGTTCCTGGAGGTAGCAGCGGTGGCTCAGCAGTTGCTGTGTCCACAGGTGAAGCTATCTATGCCCTGGGCTCTGACACCGGAGGCAGCATCCGTCAACCAGCGGGATTTTGCAACGTGGTGGGACTTAAACCAACATATGGGCGGGTCAGCCGCTTCGGCCTGGTTGCTTTTGCCAGCTCTCTCGACCAAATTGGGCCAATGACCAAGGATGTCACTGACTGCGCCTTAGTGATGAATGATATTGCCGGCTATGACTCCAGAGACTCAACCTCAGTGCCTTACCCTGTCCCGGACTATACCCAGCAACTAATTCCGGACATCAAAGGACTAAAGATTGGAATTCCCAGGGAATATCTTGGTGAGGGCGTGCAGGACCAGGTAAGAGCAGCTTTACAAGTAGCTATAAACAAACTCCAGGAACTCGGTGCGGAGATAGATTGGGAAGTCTCTCTACCTCATACTAAATACGCTCTGGCTGCTTACTATATACTCGCTCCGTCCGAAGCTTCAGCGAATCTGGCTCGCTACGATGGAGTAAGATATGGCTTTTCCGAACGAGATGCCGGTAATGTAATCGAAACAACAGAGAGGACGCGACAATTTGGCTTCGGGCCTGAGGTTAAAAGGCGTATAATGCTGGGCACTTATGCCTTATCCGCAGGTTATTACGATGCTTACTATGTTAAAGCACAAAAGGTGCGTACACTGATAAAACAAGAATTTGACCAGGCCTTTGAAAAATACGATGCCCTGGTTACCCCAACTTCGCCAATAGTGCCTTTTAAGCTGGGTGAAAAGTTAGAAGACCCGATGCAGATGTATCTAAGTGATGTATGCACCTTACCCATAAACATAGCTGGAATCCCGGCCATCTCCATACCCGCCGGCTTCGCTGACAACCTGCCTATAGGTATGCAAATCATGGGCAAGCCTTTCAGCGAGGAAATACTGCTGCGCATCGCCTTCGCCTATGAGCAAGCAACCGATTGGCATAAGAGAAAACCGGAAATCAGATAAGCAAACATACGCCTAATAAACTCTATGTGAAGGAGTTCGGGAAGACCCCCGTGGTAACCTCCGACCCTCATTTTAAAGGCTGAGATGATGTGATTTGCTTGGGGACATAAAGTAGGTGGTCAGTACATCAGCGAACGAAATGGCTTTTTGTTATTCCACGTAAGGCCAGGATTTAGCACAAGTTCATGATTAGTCTGCATCCGATTTAAGAGCCGTTAGCGCGACATACACCACCGGTGGTTTTCTTGATTTATCTCGTTTGAGCGTAAATGTTTCTGGATATTTTTTAATGAGAGACTGTAATTGCTGATGACCGTAAGTACGGGGATCAAATGCTGGATCCAATTGGCGAAGAACGGAGCCCAATGCTGCCAAATGAATCCATTCATCTTCTTTCGCAGCTAGGTTGAACCCTTCGAGAAGAAGCTTTAGAGGGTCAGCTACATCAGATTTCTCTTTCTTTGCTTCCTTCCTTCTCATTTCCTCGGGTCCAATTAGATTTTCACAGTAGATGAACTGGTTGCAGGCGTTGATGAAAGCTTCTGGAGTCTTTTTCTCTCCCACTCCAATAACAAAAAGGCCTTCCTCTCTTATTCTTGTTGCCAGCCGTGTGTAGTCGCTGTCGCTGGCAACAATACAGAAGCCGCCTACATTGTTACTGTGGAGCAGATCCATCGCGTCAATTATCATCGCACTATCTGTGGAATTCTTGCCAACCGTATATCTAAACTGCTGCATGGGCTGAATTGCATGTTTATGAAGCGAAGTCTTCCAGCTATTCATGCTTGTAGTGGTCCAGTCTCCGTATATCCGCTTGACCGTTATCAGCCCGACTTTACTAACCTCTGCCAGGATTTGAGGAAGAAGAGACGCCTGAGCATTGTCACCATCAATCAGTACTGCAAACCTCAGTTGTTCAGATTGTTCGTCCATTGTGCACCTTTTTGGTTATCGATTGACGCCAAACCATACAGAGATAGAGCCCATGTCGGTTCTCAAGTTAATTAACCGCGTATTTATAGAATTTTACTCCGTATATACCTCAAATAACAAGAGGCAACAAAATGATGGTTTGGGTAGCGCGTGAATTAGGATAGCAATTCGGTATTTCAGCCATTTTAACGATAAGCCCTGGCCTATTACTTTACGCTTCGCCTGGAAGAAGATCTGTCCTTCGATCGTTGTGCCTGGGTGAGTAACCTTTTCCTCAGCCTGATATTCCCAGGAGTTACCTCAACTAGTTCATCATCATTTATAAAATCAATTGCTTGCTCCAGGCTCAACTGCACGGGAGGAGTCAGCTTTATGGCAATATCGGATGTAGACGAACGTACATTGGTCCTCTTCTTTTCTTTGCACACGTTGATGGCTATGTCTTTCGGCTGTGAATTCAGCCCTATTACCATACCCTCATAGACTAGCGTGCCGGGTTCAATAAAGGTGCAGCCTCGCCCCTGGGCATTATTTAAACCATAGGTAACAGCTACACCCTGTTCCGATGCTACCAGTGCTCCATTACGAGTCGAAATTATATCTCCATGATAAGGTTCATAGCCAAGAAAAGTGGTATTCATGATGCTTTCACCATGCGTGGCGGTAGAGAAAACAGTGCGGAAGCCAATGAGCCCTTTTGTAGGCACATGGAATACCAAACGCACATCATCATGGTCATCATTGCGCATATCCGTAAGCCGAGCTTGCCGTTTGCTCAGCATCTCGGTTAAAACTCCAAGATATTCATCTTTGGTATCAA